>Ga0307510_10000411_pt1 | contig 40928 bp, 41 predicted proteins | sample 12_EM_MG_FD_207224 | JGI IMG/M metagenome (GOLD analysis project Ga0307510, IMG submission 207224) | Populus trichocarpa ectomycorrhiza microbial communities from riparian zone in the Pacific Northwest, United States - 12_EM | ecosystem: Host-associated > Plants > Roots > Unclassified | place...
TCACGTATTCCCTCTTATGTGCGTGTGGCGCATGTCAGGAAGACTTATGGATTAGGTACGAATTCATAATATCCCGTTACATCCCCCTTTATGAATCTACCATTAGCTGGTCTGAATGGGTAACCAACTGTACAAAGGTTCTTGCTCCTTCGACGTGAGTTCCCAGTTGTAAAACGGAATTTAAACTGCCAATATTGAGCGGGGTGATCGATCTACAGTTTCCCCAACCCTGTGCCTGCGGGAACCACTGTGCCTCAATGGGCCCTTGACGATGTCACCGTTCGTTTTTATCTCTCATTTCTGACACGTGTTCATGGTACGCGACAACGCGACGACCTTGCCCTTTGGGATTCCATCAAAGCGATGGGTATTGGTGGTAAGAAATCCTAGTTTCGGTCTTTTCTTTTGCTCCTTCACATGTCCAACGTCTAGACACTCCTGAGATTGGTCCTGGCGCGTTAATCGGGGGCTCAAACACCACCAGTTCCACCGCTGGCTCGGGGCCCACAGGGACTACCTCTCCAAATCCCACGGTTTTCCCTGCTGTCACTTCTTCGATTTCCTCGTCACCCTTTTCCTCATCCCCACCCACGTCCTCACCCTCCAACGGTAGCAGTTCAAATACAGGAGCCATTGTGGGCGGTGCAGTTGGTGGTACAGTTGTAATCGCTATCGCTGTAGTGGGCGTCTTCTTCCTGCGACGGAAGCCTCCAAACAGGTCCTCTCCGGCGTTCGTAATCGACATTCCATCGCAGCCGCACCGTGAATCCCAAAAGGCATTGTCGGATGACGGGAATCATACGCGGTCCTCGACGATTGGGACACCTATCGTTCCGATGAGGCTCTATGTACGTATCCTCAGGCCTCATATCCTCCGTTGCGTTCTTGCCTGCTCATTTATTTTGCCCGTCCAGGACCCGAATGACACAACCACATTTCCAGGATACCGAGAATCTCTCCATGCCCCGTACGGCTCTGCCCAACCGCCTTTTTCGCAGCACAGTGGAACCGGAAACACCATGGCCAACATGCACGTCTCACGGCCACACGAATATAATAACATGGCGACTACTTAATTTTCACCCTTCCGTATTTTACACTCGGGACTCGGACGTTGCGGGATTCATGTTTGCGAAAGCAGTTTTTTTCATCTATTTGGTCCGCCATGGCGGCGCCTCTACCAGGACAATGTAATATCGGTACACCTTGGCTACCACCTAACCTTCATAATTCTGGCATAGCGGTTACATTAAAGGACCGTTTTGTGGAACCAGACAAGTCTTGTTGTGGGGAAGAGTATCCATAAGGGTGAGCCAGGCAGCAGAGAAGAGACGCTGATCGAATGATACGCTCCGGCTTTAGTCATTTCATTTCATTTCAGAGTCAAATGTGCGGCGCGGTGGCCCGAGCCGGGATTCATGCAGAACGCCCGTTCAAGTTAAATTGGATGATGTTCACATGCACGTTGCGACCCCACAACCTGATCGATCTCCTTTTGTAAGTCGTTTTGTCTCCCAAAAGGGTGGTACTGTAAAAGTAGCAAGCAAATACAGCCGCTGTGTGTTGAACTCGTGACGCATCGAATTTACGTCACAGTGACGTCCGAATCTCCCTGACAATTGGCACTCATCCATCACGATTCACGAAAGGCGAAGCTTGACATGGTTGAGTTGTTACTTCAATATTTGATCCACTACACTGATGTCGGACATGCATGACCGGGGTTGCAGGAGCACACCGTTCCTGTTCCCAGGCGTCATTCTGAGAGAACGTGCTATCCGAGAATTATTACGGCACGACACATCAGTGGACTCCCTTGACAACCGATTGTTAAAGCCCATTCGTCCATCGAGACGAACACGCTGCACGCCCAGATGTCTTTTGGTTGTGACGTCGCAGTGCTCGACTCGGGCTAGAAATCACTGTGCTCTTCACACCCGGTGTGCCCCTACGTGTTATGTGGGCCATAGCGAAATGTGGGGTTCACACAAGGCATACATCACTCGCCGTAGCTATGCAAGATTGTGCTGTACTGCCATCTAAAGGTAACAAAGAGCTCTTCTAGGGATTCCCGAAGAGCCAAAATCCTTTCCTGATGCCCAAACGTGCGGGACCTGGATATAGGCCTGAATGAGAAAGTTGGCCCCATGCGCGACGATTCCACACGAAGTGCTGACAAAACGTCCTCGCTGCGCAGCGAAGACAAGCACGATATCGTAGCCGGTAGCAGAACAAGGCGTGCCCTACGACAGAGCAGGGACCATGCATGGGACGATCTTATTTCTGGCAGGGATCCACGAGTCTGCTGAATTCGCCTCCAGAATCACAGACATCGACTGGACAAACGCTCGAGCCCATTCACACAGACTTGGATCACAGAACAGCACCTCGAGTGGTTTCTCCATCGAGTAATTGTAGAACGCGAGACATATATTGATGTCTTCACATGACCGAAAGGCTCAAGAAGGTTGCGTTCACTATGTGATGCGCGATCGGCTTCGTGGACCGTGAGCCGCAACACGTGGCAGTCCTCCTCCTCTTCGCCTCCTCGATGAGCCAAAGGGACGGAGCTCCTTGCGACGGGCCGGTTGGAACCGCGCGGCAGTGCGCTCGGTAAAACCTCGGTGTGTCCTGTAATTTTTCTTATTCCGGTGACGCATCACCCTCGCGAATACGCCAAGACCACGCCAAGAGCGCCGACGAGTCCGCCCTTCAACTGAAGTATCAACGTCAACGACAACGCCAATACTCAAGGATAGTAAGATGGACCATACCCCTGGATGGATTGGAAATGCGTTTGCCTTGCGATTGTTCTTTGCCTCTCGATTTATACTGAGGCCCGTGTTCTGACGGGCACGGATGGGCAAGCGTAAGGACGAGAAGACGAGTTTACGTTGTCTCCTGGCTGTGGGAAGCCGGAGGTTATATACTCTAAATGTCGACCACGCGGATGCTATGGTATGATTCCTCATATAATCACAACCTGCTTCTGATGCAAGGCGTGCCCAGTTATTCCTCTGGTCCCAACACTCGCCTGCTCCATCAGATGTCGATTCTCACCGCAATCATGGCATTTTTGTTCTTCGCTGGCTCTGTGACTGCCCAGATTGTTGCTACGGATTGTACCCTCCCAAATACATATAATTGGGTACGAAACCACGACACATGTCGACGCGTCCCTGACGAGAGCTCGTCCAGGCATATAACACGCTCGATCAAAATCCGTGCAAGGTCGCCGCGTACCTGCAATCCACATGCAGCGGGGGCAGTGAGTGTTCCTCTTGCGTTTATCGGGTTTTCAGCCTCACCTCCTGCAGCATTTACCATTGATCCCCTGCTTCCGGGAGAGACATACATTGGTCCTGGCGGTGCCGACAATGACGATATGTGCAAGTGCAACACCATCGTTTATTGCCTCATAAGTGCATGCGACGCATGTCAGGGAGCGGATTGGATCACGTACGATACATCACGTCTTTTTTACATCCTCCGTTTTGAATCTGCCATTAGCTGGCCCCTTTGGTCACTTAACTGCACAAGTGTTTCGCCGCCTTCGACGTGAGTTTGTAGTTGCGGCAAAAGTTTTGGGGCATTGGCATTTAAGTTGACGGGGGTAATCGGCCCACAGATTTCCTAATCCTGTCCCTGCGGGAACACGTATACCTCAATGGGCTCTCCAAGACGTCACGGTTCGTTTCCTATATTTCTTTGCCGGCACGTACTAATGACACACACAAGCGCTTGGGTCTAAGCCTTTGGAACTCCTCCCAGGCGAGGGCCATCGGCGGTAGGAATCCTCTCACTCTTTAGTTTGGCTGCTTCACACCTCCGGATTTTAGACAGTCCAGAGATAGGTCCCGGGGCGTTGATCGGTGTCTCAACCATCTCCACGATCGGCACGACAACGAGTACGCCTCCGAACCCTACGGTTTTCCCGGCAGTCACTACGTCTTCGCCTTCACTCACGCCAACGTCCCCACCCTCTGGGGATAGTAGCAGTAGTTCAAATACGGGCGCCATCATAGGTGGCGTCGTTGGTGGCGTCGCAATCGTCGCAGTTGCTGTTCTCGGGTCCGTCTATCTACTGCGGAAGCGTACGAGAGGGTCGCCTGCCCCGTTAGTATCCGACGGCGGATCGCTCGCACCAGACGGAGCCAAAAGACAACTATCCGATGAAGGCCCTTATGTGTCATCATCTACGCTAGAGGCAAACATGCCTCCAATGACGGGCTATGTACGTGTTTTCGTGCCCTCGTTGCGTCTGTACTTGTTCATGCAATTGTTTCTAGTACTCCCAGAACCCGATCAGCCAAACCTCGTTTCCCGAGACCCCAGCAAATCCGTATGCCCCAAATGTCTCTACCCAAGCGATTTTTGGATTGCATCCGGGAACCGGAAATACCCTGCCTATGCAGGTCTCGCAGCCACAAGGGTATCATGGCTAGGATCACTGCCTGATTGTCACCCCGGATTTTACAATCGGGTCTTTGCAAGGATTGCAGAAGCGGAAGCAAGATATTCTTGTTGTATTTGGCTGGCCATACATAGGCCCAACGATCATAACAATCGACGACTTTTTTTTTTTTTTTGGAATCCATTACAGTGCGCCTCGGGGAGCGGAGCCCCATGTAGCACTTCTAGGGATGATACATATGCTGTCACTGTACTATTATGACCATGGGCTCTAACACTTCGGCATTCGACGACTTCATTTTGTGGTGTACTAGTAGAGCATTCTCTAAGCCGCATTCCTTCACTGTACATATTCTCGTGTAACGTGCCTAACGAATCTGTGAATTACGATGACATCTAGTTATCATTGCCAACGACAGGGCCTATCAAGGTACGTCGGGGTTGGGGTGGGCAGTTCCCTTGGGGTCCTGGATGCACAGAGTAGAGTAGCGTGGGTGGGGTGTACAGCCATCGATCGCTTCGAAGCATCAATCAAAAAGGCACTGATGAGATAGAAGGGATAGTCACATGCATGCTCCCCGCACCACCTGATTCCATCTTGGAGCTTCTTTTCCTCAACGGAAGAGATCAGACATCAAGCAAACACAGCAGTGAATCCATACAGCGAATATAGGTCACGTCAAGGACGGAACGCTATCCTTATTGACAGGTTCCTGCACTAGGAAGGGCGAATATCGACATGACTGAGACCAATGAGTTGTTGTTACCAGTGGAAAGAGGAGCGCGAGACTGTATGCGACAGTGAACAGAGCGTTGCTCGACGTGTCGCCGAAATTGATCGTGCCGTTGTTCGTCATTTCGCCTACGTGGTTTTTTGTTCGATTTCTTGGCGCTTCAGTCAATCTGACCGGTCGACAAGATGAATGGATGTTCAAAACAAAAAAGTAGGGTACGCACAGGGTGTAGGTACATCACATGATAGGTCCCCATGATCCAGTTTCGAGACCCTTGATCTGACTCTTGAGTTTTCTAGATTACGGAATTACTCGTGTGTCGTGGAAGCCCGAAATGTCGGAATGGGGACAAGACAAGACTGTTGTTAATACGTTATCCGGAGGTATCGAATAGCCATAGTCCAGCAGGATCGTCGTCGCGCCGGAGTTCCCACACCTGTAAGCGTGGGTGGTTCGTCGGGTCTCAGCTTCGGTGCGAAAGGTGAGGCGCTGTGAGTTCAGGGATGATGTCTATGGCGTTTCGAGATCTTTGATGGTTTGAGGCTTCCAATCTGTTACGGAGACAATGAATGAGCGTAGTCTCAAAATGGCCGAACAAAAGAATGGGTATGGTCATAGTTTTGGTGTGTTTATATCACATATGTCACTCAAGGTCTGGTTGTTTCATAATCATTCGAAGATAGGTGAGAGTACGAATGGAGTGGAACATACGCACGGTACGGATCCTCAGAGCGCCAGAGGGTGGTCCGGTGCCCATATGTGGCGATGAAGAGGTCTCATTTGCTTCCGGGAGTATGTCGCACCACATCCCTCGACGCTATGAGGTAGCGTCGAGCCGAAAATGACGTCGAGGCTGATGGGCTTCTGCCTTGAGAATAGAGACGGGCGGTACACAGCGTGGCTGCACGGCGCGGAAGACTCACATCGCAAGCCGCATTAGGGCTGAGGCGGGGGCGCACGTGCGGAAAAAGGAGGGTTTCGTTGTGATCTATGACGAGGAGCTTGGGGGTCGGCTCGAAGGGTGTTTTTAAGTGCGCAAGAAATCGACGTAGCAGGGCGACGGGCGGGCCCGTAATGGTTATGACTGTCGGAAGTTGGTGCGCCCGAGTGCGGACTGTCGGTGCTCGGGAGATCAGAGGATTTTGTGGGCTACATGCAAACGACAGTGAATTGGTCCATTGGAGAGAGAGGAAATGACAGATCGGAGGGATGATGGCGTGGCGTCATGGCAGCGGATCGATTTAGTCGTCATTTCGAAAAAAATTGTGCAAACCAAACCCAACCAAACTCGTGCTGCGGTTGGGACGGGGCTCCGGCCCGGTCTATCCGCGTTAAACAGCTGCCAGTGCGCAGCTCCAGTCGCGCTGTCTTCTCCCTCCCCCCAACTCCAGTGAACACTCGGCGATTTGAATGTCTCCAAGTCATCGTCAACCCGCTCACTTGGACGATCTCCCTGTGACGGTCCGTTATTGGTTCTGCGGCTAGTCCAACCTTCAGTCATATCATATGCATGCGTGGCCCTGCAAGTGCCGACCTGGCTGCGAATGCCGAAGCCTGCTGTTGCACTTGCCGGACGAAAACAACAGCATTCTTTGGATTCATCACAATTTATTACACTGAATAACGCCTTGGCCTCTCCAGTTTCAAGTTGAGCATGCTGCGTTGTACGGTGTACGTGCCACAATCGCCCCTATGCCCGCTATCCTTGTCTCTACCGCCAGCAGCTCCTGACTGACGTATGCTAGTAAAGCCTAAAAGCCATATTTTACGGTTGTCATTTCTATGGACTCCGCTGCTACTCCTAGAGTGTCTTCTTTGGTAGTTCTTTCGTCTAGCTGGGGCAGCCACAAGGATGCAGACGTACGTCTGCAGTTGATCAAGGGGAACAAGCATAGCGAGAAATCGTACAACCTTCGACGCATATATTGTTGCGTCAGGGACTCGGACTTGCAAATTTCACCATCCTCTGTCAGTTGAGTATCCAAATTTCTGTGGGGGCCAGAATAGGACACATGGAACCCGACATGTCGCTCTATGAACTGCTGTACATCGCGCATGCATGTTGGAACGCACACAACGAAGCTCTCACTGTTTTATTCGCGCAGCAGCTTCGCTCCTCCCCTGTTGTGAACCAGTTCGTGCTTACCCGTGCACGCACTTACTGAGGACGATCACATATCCCACACCTGAACTTGGTTTAGCAGCACCACTTGCATTTCAAGGCCAGCTTCCTTTGCGTGTAGATCACAGTGTTTTCATAGAATTGACCCACGGTTATGATCGGAGAAACCCGGGGCGCAGAGCACGAGATCATGAGAAGGAAAGGACGAAGTATTTGAACATCGGAGATGGTATGTACCTACGTAGGCACCTATGCGAGCTTAATACCTCGGCCCATCTGGCAGGAGAGACTCGTGCCCTAGCTCGGAACCCGGACATGCTGGGTGAGCCGGACTCGCTACTGCCGCCTTCTCTGCGTGTCGAAGACAACAACGTTTCGCGATCTTAAGGCTGATAGATTACTGGTTCGAGTCCGAGCGTTTGGGGGATCTTCGATACCAGAAGATACAGAATGATGGCCACTTAGTATGGCGCGCGTGTAAGTGTTCAAATCTGCGGTAGTGTATTTTATCTGACTGAGATCGGGAGCGCCATATGTTCTGATCCGGGCTCGCATCTAATTCGACGAACGCAGATTCACCCCGAAGATGTGTCCTACGAAAATATGGATTTTTTGGGCAACCTTCTTTCTAGCAGGAATTGATGAGAGCGCCCTCAGAATCAACAGACGGCATAAATTATTCGAACTTCTTCAAGCTCGAGTAACGATTCCATGGATCGGTCCTTCATCGATTCGTCAGCTTCAGCGCCTAATTTAGAATGCGAGGCAGTTCCCGGTCAGGCACTCGACGGGTCTCATGACTCTTGGGATTTTGCGCCGTGTGTAGGCTATACTCCGTATTTCCAATCCGACGGTGAATTATCTTCTTCTTACAGCTGTCGAGATGGGTGGAGCTGTGCGCCCAAAGGCAATCTCCGCTCTTCGTGCCACATTTATGTCATGATTTTATCGACCAACGAATGCGAAGTCAGTAAGGGCGCATACTGCTGACTATATTCACACACTACATCAGGCTAATTAGAGTAGCGCATGACCTTATCTCTTGCGCCCACACCGCCAATACATAATATTTGGGGGCGACATAATCTATCGCAAAAAACGCAGCTGTGGGTGCGTCCAAACAGGTGCGCCCTGCCGATGTCCATCTCTCTGTATTATCAATATTATATGCACACCTGCAGTAGGTAAACGCAAGCACGGGAGATAAGACGTGTCATCTGGTCTGAGGAGGGGTACGCGAAGCAGTGTATCCCAGGGTTACTTCGGACGGCGGGTCCTTCCTGTACCGTAAATGTCGATCGCGTAGGTTACAAGGTCAGACTAACCCTATTACTCGCAACACCTTTCTGATGCCGCCGCGTCCTATTCTCCCCCCGTCCCACCACCTGTGTACTCGCTCAAATGTCAACCTTCGCCGCACTCACGACCCTGTTACTCTTATCTGGCTCTGCGATTTCCCAGATCGTTTCCCCGGACTGCTCCATGACGGCATGGGACTGGGTGTGAAACCGCTATGTCGCGTGTAGCTGTACTTGGGTCAGCTAACGGACTTGTCCCAGACATATAACACTCTCAATCAAAATCCGTGTACAATTGCCGCATACCTGCAATCTACATGCAATGGGAGTTGTGAGTGTTCGCCTTGCCTGTACGAGCGTTATCGGCCCATCTTTTGCAGCGTTCACTGTTCAAGCCCCCTCTCCGGGAACATCATACCCAGGCCCTTCCGGTAATGACGACACCAACTTGTGCATGTGCAACACTGTGGTATATTCTCTCATGAGTGCATGTGGCGGATGTCAGGGGGAAACATGGATCACGTATGACCCATCACATCCATTCAAATATTTCTTTATGTATCTGTTATTAGATGGTCCGATTGGGTAAACAACTGTGCAAAGGTTCTGCCTCCTTCGATGTGAGTTTCCCATTGCAGCGAAGACCTTAAGCACTGATGGATGAATCGGCGATCAGATTTCCAAACGCTGTCCCTTCGGGGACACGTTTACCTCAGTGGACTCTCCTCGATGTCACAGTTCGTCGCCATATACATACCCTGACATGAACTAACGACATACCCTAGCCTGGGAATATTTGGGATTCCGTCGAATCAATGACTACCGGTGGTAAGAATCCGGTTTCTACATTTCTTTGGCCGCTTCACACATACCTCTTTTAGACAGCCCCGAGATAGGTCCTGGCGGAACAGTCGGCTTCCCCGGATCCTTCACAACGACCGCGACAGGCGGTTCACCGCCAGCCACGACCGTCACTTCCTCGCCCCAACCCACGACATCACCCTCTGGTGGTAGTAGATCAAATACGGGAGTCATCGCGGGCAGCGTAATCGGTGGTATTGCAATGATCTCCATCACTGTTCTTGGTGCTCTCTATCTACGACGGCAGCGCCCGAGTGCACCATCTGCTGCGTTAGAACTCGATGGAATATCGCAGCCACGGAATGAAGACAAAAAGGTACCGTCAGACGACGGAACTCAGGCGTCGCCGTCGATCCATGAGACACCCATACCTCCAGTGACTCTGAGGGCCTATGTATGTGTTTTTGTCTCTTCGCTGCATTCATGAGTACTCATGCTTCTTTTTTTCTTGTGCGCTCAGAACCCGGATGATCCAACTACGTTTCCCGGGTACCAAGAAGTCCCGGGTGTCTCTGCTCAACCGCCTCCCTCAACACATAACGCCACTGAAACACCTCTGGCCAACGTGCAGACCTCACTGCCACAAGGATATCGCGGCCTGCCTACTACCTGATCCTCAAGCTTCGACATCTACTGCTGGAAATTGTTGGGCAGCGGCGACATCTCAGCGATATCTTGCCTTTACATTTGGTTAGCGACGGAGGTTCATCCTCATAGACAATCGACGACATTTTGTAATGTTCTAAGAGCGCGGTGTTCTTTATGGTACTGCATGAACTACTATTTCTGATGCAACGTTTCCATAAGTACGTGCATGCCTCATCCATCACTCAAATGGGTCCCTATACATGTTTTCATTCCTTCGAGGCGCTCTTGCTTGTTTCTGTGGGTTTTCTTCCTGTATTATCAGAATATGAGTGGCCCACAAACGCTTCCCGGGCCACAAGAAACCCAGTATGCCCCGAACATAATCCTGACCCGCCCACCGTCGAATTTTACCCTTTGACTCTTACTCTTGACCCATAGCGGAGCTCGAGTTTGCAGGAGCGGGCTTTCATTTGGTGTTTAGTTTGTCATGGAGGCGCACCCACTGGCACAATCTACGGGTGCGGTGTGATATATCCATCTTCTATTCGTCTGTGCAACTTCGTAATGTACGAACTATTATAGTACTATCGGATTTTTATTGGAGGGGACGAGCAGGGGGCATACTGTGCGCGGGTGGTATTTGAGGTTGGTATTGGAATTCTCACGAGGAAGGGGAGCTTAGCGGGGATGCGGCTGACGGTACAGCAGACAGCGAACTGAAAGGATGTTGCGATGAATGTACTGGAGCTGGTGCAGATGCGGGCGGCGGTATTGTCGCAAGGGACCGAAATGTGGTTACGACTGGCACGGGAACAAGTTAAACTTTGTCAGGTGGATGTGTATGCGACGGAAAAGATGACGCTTGATGGGTGTTTGGATGAAAGAGTATCGGGGCTCGTTGAAATTTGACGGTGAGAGGAAACGGACTCGTCTAGTCCCATGGCGGACTTGAGGCTCTTTTTCAGGTTCAAGAGTAGTTGGGGGGCCAAAGAGAGATGATAGGAGAGGAATGAATGAAGGATAAAGAGAAGCAGGGTGAGTTGGATCATCGAGGGATAGAAAATCTTTTTCTCTACGCACCGGCTTCTGCTTCTACACTCGTCCTGGTTCCTCTTGCCCTTATCTTTGCCACGTTGTGTGGTAGGAACTTCCATCGACAGCAAATGACTAGTTTAACTGTGACGGAAGTTTTTGCTGTATCTGTGACAAGTTGGTCCTGAGCTCCTAGAAGTCGGGCCGCGTGTTGGTGAGTTCTCAATCATGTAGTGGGAACTACGGTCGGAAAAACGACGGTATCGTGGTGACAACGACGGGGTCCTTGAGGAGGGTAATCGATGATGCATAAGTCGGAAGGTGCATGAAGAGCAATCACTGAAATGTATCCTTCCACTGGTACGGGCAATCGAGAATGGGTATGAGAAATTAGGGGTACTAGGGTAAAGAAGATTAGAACTTTGGTCAGAAAAGGATTAGAAGACGACTGACGACTCCTCAGCTCTTCCAGCCCGCCCGGGTGTCCAGCGTTGACTTGTTTCCAACTTGCTGGAGAGAGAGAGATGAAATGGCAAGGTACAAAAAAGAAATGGAAAGGAGGGTGCTAAGAGAAGAAAGTACGATGCGGAAAATGGTGTCCGAACTGTTGACAGGACTGGTGTGTTGACAGGTTTTGAGGCATTGGCATACACGCGCGGCCGAGTTGAGCCTTGAGCTCGGGTCCGGGCCCGAAACTTGACCAAACATTATCAAACAAATATGCAAAGTGGCTCCACGTGATCGCTTTGTTGCGACTTGCTCATTGTCATAGTACGTACGGTGCCCTACATCTCACAGTGACGGACAACAAGCTTCGTAACTTACAATACTCGGTTTTCTTGGCCTCCTTGTCTCCCTTGGTGTGTGTAGGCATCTAGGATCATTTACTTTAATTTTACATCCTTAGGTATCTTATCTTAACGAAATACCCTTGGAAATCCAATTCCATCCCCTCGCAACGCTCCCGCCTCTCTAAGCAGTGAAGTATCGGGACCGTTTTCTCACTGGCTCTTTTCCTTGTTGTCTTACCCTTGGCACAGCCGAGATCTCATCCCTCCCACACCAACTACAGTAGGACGATCAACGATCCCTCACTTGTCCCAGCGTGGTTCTAGCGCTCGAACTAGATTTACGCCCATCTGTTTCAAGCAATCACCTTGCGTCCGTATATGAAAACATAGTACACGCCGCGCAACTAATCACCTCTCGCTGTCTCCCCATCATTTCCTCACAGCGTAATATAACCCCCGCTCTTAAAGACCTGACTTCCTCCCTTACTCGAGAGATGGCCGACCAGTCAGGATCCAATCGCTTTCGAGAGCTATTCGACACTGCCTTGCGCGCTTATGAGAACGAGACAGGCGTCACTTTGGCCAGCCATCGGCTTGCCATCGAACTCCAGCATTGTGACACCAGCGAGGGTATTACAGCCTTTCTGCAAGATCAAGCAAAAGACTTCAGAAAAAGCGAAAAAATTACCAAATCTGTCAAGACTATAGTATCGATTTTGACACCACTTTCTTCCGCCGCCTCCCTCCCTGACACAGTCGGCCTAGTACGTCAAAAGGTACTGGTGGCCAGTTTCACATCTCTGACAGTTTCTTACAGCCATTCCCGCCCGCGAAGGCAATACAAGCTTGTCTCGGTGTCCTACTTGATGTATGTGTCGTTCTCTTGTTCATATGTGGATAGTCTTGTGACAAACTGAATGATCCAGGCGGCCAAGAGCGTGATATCCAGCAGGGAAGCGCTCGTCAACGTGCTCGAGTCGATCGGACAGTTTGTCGGTCGTCTCAAGATATATACGGAAATCCCTCTTTCATCCGCGATGGTTGAAATAGTGGTCCAGATAATGGTGGAGCTTCTCTCCATCCTTGCTCTGGAGACCAAGAAGTTTACACGGCGACGTCTGAGTGAGTCCGTCCTCACTGATGTGTTATCTCTACTTAATGTGACACAGCCAAGTCTATAACGAGACTTTGGGGTAACAAGGAGGTGGACAAGGACGTCGTGGGGGTCCTGGTGAAGCTGGACCGACTCACGCAATGCGAGCATCTGAATGCGGCAGCTCAGACTCTCGGAGTTGTCTCCGGTGAGGCAAACGCACTGTGCTTGTAAGTTGCTGTTTACTGAATACCCTTCTCTCTAGGTGTCCGGGAAGGCCTCAGTACGTTTTCTTGGTGATAGCGAGACAGTTCCACGTCTGACTGAGCGCTAGATCGAATGACTTGCGATATGAACAAATCGAAACGTAAGCTATCTCCCACCATTGGCATTACTACCTGGAAGCGCTAAGCTGATCTGGCAGGTGATCAATTACTGACGGACATTCGAAACTGGCTCTCACCCCCGGATCCTTGGAAAAACTACAATAACGCCCTTGGATTGCGACATGGAAAGACCGGGACGTGGTTCGTTGATGGCAAATTACTCTCAGAATGGAAGGTTTCTGGACCGAGTTCCCTCCTCTGGATCAGTGGGAAACGTCAGTTGCCGCCCAGCGCTTTATTCTCGTAGAGAGACTGATGGTATTCTCCTTTCACAGCGGGGGCAGGGAAGACTGTTCTTTGGTGCGTCTACCCTAAAATATTCTCGTCTTAAAATCTCACAGTATGGGTCAGTTCTGCAATCATCGAGGATATCGCGACTATGCGAAGATCTGGGCTCGCATCACTCATCATATTTTACTATGACTTCAGGGAGGATCAAAAGAAGGGCATTCGCGGACTGCTCTCTTCTGTGCTAGTCCAGCTTGGTCATCAATCTGACTCCTACTGTGATATCCTTTCCAAATTACGCTCGGAACACGACAATGGTTCTAGAGATCCCGGCGATGATGCACTCATACGATGTTTGAAGCGTTTATTGGAACTTCCAAGACAAACCCCGATATTCCTCGTCGTGGACGCCTTGGACGAATGTCTAACTACGCCAGCACTGTCTTCTCCCCGCGAGAAACTCCTCATGCTCCTCAAGAACCTTATCGACTCGAAACTCCCAAACCTGCGCGTATGCATCACTAGCCGACCCGAGGTCGACATCAAGGCTATCCTCGACCCTCTAGCTTTCCGTTCGATTTCCTTACACGACGAGCATGGACAAGAAGATGACATTAGAAACTATATCGAGTCTATCGTCAATGAGAATACCAAAATGCAACGTTGGAGTTCGGAGCACAAACAACTCGTGATTGAACGCCTGACTGAAAGAGCGAATGGGATGTAAGGGACTTAACCCTTATTTCTTCGCGGCCCTCACCATATCTCGCTTGTAGGTTCCAATGGGTGCGTTGTCAACTCGACTACCTTGCGCCCTGCAACCCAGTTCGCATCCAGCATGCTCTTAACGAATTGCCGGCAACACTTGATGAGACATATGAACGAGCTCTAGGGAAGATCGAAGATGCGAATTGGGAGGATGCCCGACGGCTCTTCCAATGCATCGCTGTGGCTTCCCGCCCGCTCCGAGTGGAGGAACTGGCGGATATTCTCGCATTCGATTTCGAAGCAGGGCCAATTCCGAAATTTCGCAAGGATTCTCGCCTGACTGACCCAGTAGAAGCAGTGCTATCCACGTGCCCTTCATTACTTTCTCTTGTCAACGTCGAAAGTAGTCAAGTCGTACAATTTGCGCACTTCTCTGTCAAAGAGTTCTTGACGTCTACCCGGTTTTCAGAAAAACGCGACACGATTTCCAGCCGTTACTACATTCCTATGACAGCCGCTCATACTGTCATCACACAAGCGTGTCTGGGTATGCTCTTGGACCTAGATGAAAACATCACCAGAGACAGCCTAACGCAATTTCCTCTCGCTACATACGCTGCTAAGTACTGGTTCGAGCATGCCCGTGTTGACACCGTGTCAAAAAGCGCAATCGAAGGGATCAAACAGCTGTTTAACGAAGCGAAACCACATTTTGCGGTTTGGCTCTGGATATATGACCCATATATACCCTGGGAGCGGACTGGGGGACCAGAACAGCCATTGCGACCAGATGGGACGCCTTTGCATTATGCTGCTCTTTGCGGCCTATGCGAAATTGTAAAGGGCTTAGCCATTGACCCAAAGGATGTGAATTCTCAGTGCTTCAATCAAGAATTAACTCCTTTGCATCTTTCGTCTCAAAAGGGCCATGTCGATATTGCACGGATCCTTGTCGACCACGGTGCCAACGCGGCGGCCCAGGACGCGTGTGAATCGACACCACTCCATCAGGCGTCTATATGCGGTCATCTTGATATCGCACAGTTCCTCGTTGAGCACGGCGCCAACACGGCAGCCCAGGACATGGATGGGTTTACTCCGCTCCATGAGGCATCCTCCTGTGGTTATCTCGATATTGCACGGTTCCTCGTCGAGCACGACGCCAACGTGGAAGCCCAGGACCAGAGCGGGATGACTCCGCTTTGTTTGGCGTCCTGGAACGGACATCTCGACATTGCAAGGTTCCTCATCGATCACGGCGGCAACGCGGCAGCCCAGGACCAGTGGGGAGTCACTCCACTCCATAAGGCGTCCGAATGCGGTCACTTTGATATCGCACGGGTCCTCATCGAGCACGGCGGCGACGCGGCAGCCCAGGACCGGTGCGGGTCGACACCACTCCACAAGGCGTCCTCCAATGGTCATCTCGATATCGCACGGTTCCTCGTCGAGCACGGCGCGAATGCGGCAGCCCAGGACTGGCGCGGGTGGACACCACTCCATTATGCGTCCTGCTGGGGTTATCTCGGTATCGCACGGTTCCTCGTCGAGCATGGCGCCAACGCGACAGTTCAGGACCAAGCCGGGTCGACTCCGCTCCACTGGGCGTCTCTAAAGGGTTATCTCGATGTTGCACGGTTCCTCGTCGAGCAAGGCGCCAACGCGACAGTCCAGGACCAGGACGGATCAACTCCGCTCCATGGGGCGTCCCTGAGAGGTCATCTCGATATCGCGCAGTTCCTCGTCGGGCACGGCGCCAACGCGACGGTCCATGACCAGCGCGGGTCAACTCCGCTCCATGAGGCGTCCCTGAGAGGTCATCTCGATATCGTACGGTTTCTCGTAGAGCACGGTGCCAATGTGGCAGCCCAGGACCAAGGCGGGTCGACTCCGCTTCATAGGGCGTCCTCCAACCGTTATCTCGATATTGCACAGTTCCTCGTCGAGCACGGCGCCAATGCGGAGACCCAGGACCAGCGCGGGTGGACACCGCTCCATGAGGCGTCTTCCAAAGGTTATCCCGATGTTGCACAGTTCCGTTTGCCGCACGGTGCCAACGTGGAGGCCCAGGACCAGCCCAGGTGGGTTCCGATCCATCAGGCGTCCTGGCCCGGTGGTCCCGATACCGTAAGGTTCCTCATCGAGCATGGCGCTGATGCGGCAGCCCAGGACCAGCGCGGGTCGACTCCGCTCCATGAGGCGTCCTCCTACGGTCATCTCGATGTCGCACGGATCCTCGTCGAGCACGGCGCCAACGCGGCAGCCCAGGACCAGGGCGGGTCGACACCGCTCCACCTGGCGTCCTTCAACGGTCATCTCGATATCGCACAGTTCCTTGTCGAGCACGGCGCCAACGCGGCAGGCCAGGACCAGGGCGGGTCGACACTGCTCCATTTGGCGTCCTTCAACGATCATCTCGATATCGCACGGTTCCTTGTCGAGCACGGTGCCAACGCGGCAGGCCAGGACCAGGGCGGGTCGACACCGCTCCATTTGGCGTCCTTCAACGGTCATCTCGATATCGCACGGTTCCTTGTCGATCACGGCGCCAACGCGGCAGGCCAGGACCAGGGCGGGTCGACACCCCTCCATTTGGCGTCCTTCAATGGTCATCTCGATATCGCACAGTTCCTTGTCGAGCGCGGCACCAAAGCGGCAGCCCAGGACCAGGGTTGGTTGACACCGCTCCATGAGGCGTCCTCCAGGGGTCATCTCGATATCGCACAGTTCCTCGTCGAGCACGGCGCCAACGCGGCAGGCCAGGACCAGGGCGGGTCGACACCACTCCATTTGGCGTCCTTCAACGGTCATCTCAATATCACACGGTTCCTTGTCGAGCAAGGTGCCAACGCGGAAGCCCAGGACCAGCACGGGTCGACTCCGCTCAATTTGGCGTCCTCCAAAGGTCATCTCGATATCGCACGGATCCTCGTTGAGCACGGTGGCAACGCGACAACCCAGGACCAGGGCGGGTCGACTCCGCTCCATAAGGCGTCCTCCGACGGTCATCTCGACATCGCACGGTTCCTTGTCGAGCAAGGTGCCAACGTGGCAGCCCAGGACGAGCGCAGGTGGACACCGCTCCATTTGGCGTCCTCCAACGGTCATCTCGATATCGCACAGTTCCTTATTGAGAAAGGTGCCAACGCGGAAGCCCAGGACCAGTATGGGTCGACTCCGCTCCATTTGGCGTCCTCCAAATGTCATCTCGATATCACACGGATCCTCGTTGAGCACGGCGGCAACGCGACAACCCAGAACCAGCGCGGGTGGACACCGCTCCATTCGGCGTCCTCCAACGGTCATCCCGACATCGCACGGTTCCTTGTCGAACAAGGTGCTAACGCGGCAGCCCAGGACGAATACAGGTGGACACCACTCCATTTGGCGTCCTGCAACGGTCATCTCGATATTGCACAGTTCCTTGTCGAGCACGGCGCCAACGTGGCAGCCCAGAACCAGCGCGGGTCGACACCGCTCCATTTGGCGTCCTTTAACGGTCATCTCCATATCACACGGTTCCTTGTCGATTACGGCGCCAACGCGGCAGGCCAGGACCAGGGCGGGTCGACACCCCTCCATTTGGCGTCCTTCAATGGTCATCTCGATCTCGCACAGTTCCTTGTCGAGCGCAGCGCCAGCGCGGCAGCCCAGGACCAGGGTGGGTTGACACCGCTCCATGAGGCGTCCTCCAGGGGTCATCTCGATATCGCACAGTTCCTTGTCGAGCACGGCGCCAACGCGGCAGCCCAGGACCAGGGCGGGTCGACACCGCTCCATTTGGCGTCCTTCAATGGCCATCTCAATATCGCACGGTTCCTTGTCGAGCACGGTGCCAACACGACAGCCCAGGACCTGAGCGGGTGGACACCGCTCCATTCGGCGTCCTCCAACAGTCATCTCGATACTGCACAGTTGCTTGTCGAGCACGGTGCCAACGCGGCAGCCCAGGACCTGAGCTGGTGGACACCGCTCCATTCGGCGTCCTGGCACGGCCATCTCGATATCGTACGGCTCCTTGTCGAGCACGGCGCCAACGTGGAAGGCCAGGACCAGGGCGGGTTGACACCGCTCCATTTGGCGTCCTGTAACGGTCATCTCGACATCGCACGGATCCTCGTCGAGCACGGTGCCAGCGTGGCGGTCCAGGACCAGGACGGGTGGACACCACTCCATGAGGCGTCCTCCAACGGATGTATTGATATCACACAGTTCCTTGTCGAACACGGCGCCGATGTGGCAGCCCAGGACAAGGGCGGGTCGACTCCGCTCCATAAGGCGTCCTCCAACGGTCAATTCCATGTTACACAGTTCCTTATCGAGCACAGTGCAAATGCAGCGGCTCAGGCTACACTTCCGACCCAGCAGCTCACGATAACATGAGCCCCACGTACCATTTGTTGGATATAGCTGTATTGTAAAGTTGTTTCCATGCTGTTCGTGTTAATGTACTCATACCAGTGTCTAAGTTGTATATGACGGCTACTTCAGATTAGTTCGAGATCTGCTGCCATGGAGCATGCTTTATGACACAGATCCGCTATCTGATTGGTTTGGCTTCTGAACAGCTTCGCGTCATGGGCCATTCGAGGAATAAGGGTCCCGAGGATGAAGCTGATCGGTACATTGGGGCTTTACACACCCACCCTAGGAGATTACCGCCAATGAAACGCCCCCCATTCAAGCAGTCTATGAGTATGTACCATGGAAAACGACGGACCTTTCGGACAGCTCGGTGACTATACTGACCCAAGAAGTTCACGCCATCTGTGGGGCCGGCTTCGTTGTGTCACTCCAATGATGTGGAAGCTCTTTCATACTCCACCGCAGATATACCCGGCACTGAGTGCATCGAAAATCTAAGGTACGGACACTGACTACATGGCAGCCCTTGTATCTACAGCTTACGTAAATGATAGATGCATGCATCCTGGGCCCTTACGAGGATGCAACCTCACGAAAATGCAGTGACCCGAACGTTTGCCTGGAACTGATAACTGGGTTTACCCAATGTGTTCGAAATTGTTTGTGTGTACTAACAGAAAACGTGAGCTGGTTGAAAAATAATAACTCAAACCCTTCTCACGGAGAGCGCAATAACATGAGGATAAATTGCTTAAGCATCAACACACAAGAGGTTAACCACAGTAGCAAAATTCAGGAAGCGTGAGTTGTGATGTGACGCCGCCTCTCGGCGACTGGGAATGGATGGCTGGAAGATTATTCGGACCATCCCTGCGGAGGCATACAAAGCAGCCAAACAAGCCATGCATCTATGTGGAAGTAAGCAGAGAGTGGGATCCTGTTGGGTGAGCAAGAGACAAAGGGGGAGGAAAGAGTGCGGGCCAAGGCCGCATGTATCCATAGGGTGTCCCCGGGCCGCACGTGGGGGTTGCGTTAGTTATCACGATCTCCTTCACGATCAGCAGGGTCGATGGCGGGTTGTGAAGTTTGAGTAATTGGACAGTGAGGAAGTCCCATGGAGACGCCGGAGCCGGGGTTTTGTCCAGTGATCCGCGACAGCCCCTTGCCGCGCCCCAAAGAGGGGATGATCCCACAGGGTGTTTGCGACGGATCAGGATCGATCAGGTCCCACGTAAAGACTGAGAATCGACGAATATGGGAGAGTTCGCCCCTAACATTTAGTGATTTGCAGGGCCGGGCTGGGCCCAAATGCCCCGGGCTTGGGCTCGGCTTGGTAGGGCTCGGGCTCACAAAAACATGAAGCCCGGCCCTCGTCGACGGCTCGGGCTGGGCTGGGCTGGGCTCGGGCTTCAGGGTGAGAACAGGTGATGTGGTGCCGATTGGTCACAAGGAAAGCGCCTCTCTGAACTAAAATGAAAGTGGGCGTTGTATAGAGACCTACATGATGGCCTGCACGAAAACGTCGTCACTATCAACACCCTGAAACGCCTCATCGTCCTGAAGGTCGCCAACAACATCATCCCAACCCTTTTCACCCACTCCTCCCTCTTCCCTCACAGCACCACCAGTATCTTCAAACAAATCCTCAGCTTCAAGCGTGGTGCTTGGCTCTTCACGGAAAAGGAGTTCACAGCGGTAGATACACTTCAGGAATTGTAGGGCTTCAATGATATCCAGCTTGAGTTGGCTATGGCACTTGCAGATGGTGATGCCTGCAGATGAGAACACACGTTTACTTGAAACTGATGAGGCCATAACCAGTAGGTAGTCTTGGGCAAGAGATGCCCAGACAGGATATCGGGGTGCGTTCCGCTGTCACCACAGCAAATCAGTACAGTCCGAGGTATGGCATCTGTTCCAGGTATGTACGCCCCACCACTCAATGATGGTCATCGTTCCGAGATGGTCCTTCGAGTTCAGGTAGCCATGGAAGTCTGTGGCCCATGGGACATTCAGACTGCTAGGTGCATCCCCAACAACTGGGACCTTGTCCTTGTCCTCGTCCTCGGACAGCTCGCGAAGCAATATACCGACTTTGCGTGTTGTCAAACTTTCTGTTCTCTTCAGTGGGGGGGCGGGGTTGTTTCCATACATCGCAAGGTAGCGCTCTTTGTACTAAGGTTTGTCAACGAATGGTCTTGACAGTCCATTAAAATAATAACCTTACCTTTTGCTCTGCACGCTTGAGAATACCATCCAACTCAGCAGCACCCCAATACTTCCGAATATGGTCTGTCTTTTGGGAGGGGTCAAGAACTACAATAGGATAACTTGTGAGCGGTAGTAATGGGCAGTAAGGAGTGGTACGCAATGCATAGCAAACATATATGTGTCTGAATCAGAAGTCCTGTTGTAGTACTCTTCGATTTTGGTCAAGCCAGCCTGCAGGGCAGGGGAAAAGTCTTTGTACTTTTCATGAGCTGATCGGGTGGTCCATGCTTTGTCAACAGTGGATGTAGTGCCTTTGTAATGTACCCCACAAATTCCATGAGGTCGCGTAACAATGTCCCACTCTAATTTCAAGGAACTCCTAGGCCTGGTCCCATTATAATGCACCCTCCCCTTCTCTGAGCAATGCCGTTATAATGTGCTCCCCCCACATTATAACCCAGCACCCCTCTTGGAAATCTGGAGCAGAGCCGGCAAACAGCAGCCCTGCCCGTGCCCCTCCCTCAGCAGCCAATGACATTGCTCGTTGTTGCTTGTTGTTGCCGACAGGGAGCACGCTCTCCCCTGCTTTCCCCCCATTGTATCAAATATATATGTCATATTGTTTGTATTAACCAGTAAGGTATGGATATAACAACAAATAAGTACAGCACTACCCCCCCAAAAACTCACCCCTTGTTGCCCAATCCCTTCCGCATAACGCCGCTTGGCCTCCCTAAACCTCCGGCAGCGCAATGGCGCTGTCTTGTGGGTTGCATCCGTTGCTGGGTGGCGCCATGGTGGTGGTTGCCACAGTGGCGATGGCGATGCGACGGCGATAATGGCGGCAGCGGCAACAGCGACACGAGGGTCGTGTTGCAGGTGGGGCGATGCGATGACACCGTGTGATGGCGACAAAGCAAGGGTATATGCGGCCAACGCTGGCACCAGCGCAACCACTGAACAGCAGCGGCAGTGACAGCAATGCAAGCGGTCGCATTGCCAAGGCAGGGCAACGACATGACGATGTATGGCCAATGCACCTATGTCTCCTGTATCTCCTGACGCTCTTGGGCTTGCTGGCACGGTTGTGAACGCCAACACAGATGTGAGGGAAGTTGATCCCTCGGGCGTTGACACGGACGGATGAGGGAATGCTGCCAGTTGTGGGCGCTACACTTGCCACAGCCAAGGGCACCTCCGGTGGCGGGTCTGCTGGCAAGGCTAAGAAAGCCACCACTTCAACAGAGCTGGGGCCTGCAGAGTGGGACCTGTAAGGAAAGGGATACCCCCATCGTCGGGTTCATGATGTTCCAGCACCTGCCGCAATTAGGAGGGTCAGTCAAGAGAGTGAATGAACAGGGGGCACTCACCTCTGGAGACTGCAGAGGGGATACATTGTGAGAGGAGAAAAAAGCGACCTTGCAAGAGGTGCTGACGAGCTGGGGCCTGCAGAGAGACAGACCTGTTAGGAAAGGGAAAGTAAGTAAATGAACAAGGGGCACTCACCTCTGGAGGCTGCAGAGGGAGGATACATAAGGGCATAGAAAGAAAGCAACCTCACAAGGGGCACTCACAAGCTAGGGAGGGCATGCCAAATGCCTCGGTGTGGGGATACTGAAGATAATCGAGGCCAGCAGGGAGGCCTTCCATTGTGGTTGTAGGTAGTGGTGTGAGGGAAGAGTGGGGATGGACGTTGGACCGCAGAGTGAGGACCTTGTCGAGACATGGAAGGAAAGCGACTGAATAGGCGAGTGACTCCATGCACGCAGTTGTGTTCGGATGCTGTGGTTAAGGTTGGGGTTTAAGGGTTTAGTGGTTTGTTGCAGTCGTGCGTATAGTAGTGTACACTTGTATCCCTTCACCGTATAGAACTCGTACAGACCGCACGCCTGTCTGCACCCATCCACCACTCATCCACAAACGTTGACAAGACACTCACTCTGCGGTCCCTCCCTCATGAGTGCCCATTACTCATTCGCTTTCTTTGCGTACCCTGAGGTGTCTCTCCTGCGGTCTCCAGACGGTGAGTGCCCCTCGTTCGTTCACTTTCTTTCCGTGTCTGATGTTTCTGTCCCTCTGCGGTCTGTACCCCTCGCTCGGCCACTTTCTTTCCATGTGTCAGTGCCCCTTGTGAGGTCCATTTTTTCCTGTATCGCGACGTGTCCCTTCCTCTGCGGTCTTCAGAGGTGAGTGCCCTTCATCCAGTTGCCCCCTTTCCCTTTCCTGACAGGTCCCTCCCTCTGCGGGCCCTAGTGTAAGGTATGATCAGCCACCCCTACGCTCCACCATCCGAGTTCAGCCCTGTCGTCCCCACTGCTCACACTACCAGCTTGCTCAGTATTGCTGCCACCCGCTCCAAAACAGCCAAGCTCAGTACCGCCGCCATCCGCTCAAAGGTGCTCAAGTCTGGTCCTGCCGCCGCCATCACCCCCATCACTTCCGCCCACTATCCCCTCCATCCCTCCAACAAGGCTAATCCTCTTGTCCATGCGCCTCAAGTCCTTGCTGCCATCGCCTCAGCTGCCATCACCAACGCTGCCTCTGCCAATGCTGTCTCCGCCATCGCCGCCTTTGCCAACTAAGCCATCGCCAACGCCAACCTTGTCAAACCTGCCACTGCCATCACTACCGCTGCCACCGCCCACACTTCAAGTTCACAAACTCGTGCCAGCAAGCCCAAGAGCGTCAGGAGATACAGGGGACATAGGTACGTTGGCCATACATCGTTATGTCGTCGCCCCGCCTCGGCAATGCGACCGCTCGTATCGCTGCACCGCCACTGCTGTTCAGTGGTTGCGCTGGCGCCAGTGTTGGCCGCGTATACCCTTGCTTCATCACCATCACACGGCGTCATCGCATCACCCCGCCTCGGCAACGTGACCTCTTGTGTCGCTGTCGCCACTGCCGCCGCTATCGCCATTGTTGTCGCCATTGCCACTGTGGCCACCACCACCTGCCACACAGTGCATTCTCATTTGCCCCACAGCGCAGCCCAAGTGCAGGCGAGCTATGCAGTGGTTGTGCCGGTGCCAGCTTTGTCGGCCATGTACACCCTCGCTTCGTCGCCATCACACAGTGTCATCGCATCACCCCGCCTCGGCAACGCGACCCTCGTGTCGCTGTCGCCGCCGCTGCCACCACGTCACCATCGCCACTGTGGCAACCACCACCATGGCGCCACCCAGCAACGGATGCAACCCACAAGACAGCGCCATTGCGCTGCTGGAGGTTTAGGGAGGCCAAGCGGTGTTATGCGGAAGGGATTGGGCAACGAGGGGTGAGTTTTTGGGGGGGTAGTACTGTACTTATTTGTTGTTATATCCATACCTTACTGGTTAATACAAACAATATGACATATATATTTGATACAATGGGGGGAAAGCAGGGGAGAGCGTGCTCCCTGTCGGCAACAACGAGCAACAACGAGCAATGTCATTGGCTGCTGAGGGAGGGGCACCGGGCACAGGCAGGGCTGCTGTTTGCCGGCTCCGCTCCAGGTTTCCAAGAGGGGTGCTGGGTTATAATGTGGGGGGAGCATATTATAATGGCATTGCTCAGAGAAGGGGAGGGTGCATTATAATGGGACCAGGCCTAGGAGTTCCTTGAAATTAGAGTGGGACATTGTTACGCAACCTCATGGAATTTGTGGGGTACATTACAAAAGCGCTACATGGACACCTTGCTTTGTGGAGAGCTTCGAGTGCGGGTAATGCAAGGTGCAAAGTTGCTGCTTGATCAGACAAGAATGCGTGTTGGGCGTTGTCTGTGTGCTGTTTCATGTTGCAGTCAGTCAATGGCACCACAAAATAAACAATTTTCGAAGACGTACACCAAGGAGGTCGTTGAAGAGTTTCACTTGCTCCCACTCCACAGGACTGAGTGCCAAATCATCAATTTTTTGACGCTTTGTGCAGTCCCTCTCATCTTGGCCAATTTCATAGACAAAGATGTCAACGATCTTGAGTTGAATATCAGTAACAGCTATAGTAGTATCCAAGCATGGTGTTCCATACATCACGCATTGCTTTAGCACGTGTAGTTATGATGTATGTTGAGGACCAGCGAACAGGCATGTCAATTTGTAGTTGGTGAACACGCATGACTTCCATGTGTGTTTGAATGTCTGCAAAACATTGCTTTTGTTTTGCAGAGGAACGGGCCTGAATTTCAGGAGTCAGATATGAACCTCAGATAGAGTTAAACACAGTACCTTAACACATATCAATCGCACAAGTCCGACTACATCACGCCTGATGTCATCCCCTACAAGATTGGCATCAGGATCTGCTAGGTTGTAATGCTTTGATTTGCTATGTGCAGTGATGAAGGCCTGTGTCACAAGATTAATGATATGTGCCAGACACCTATAGTCGAAAAGCTAGTATGAAAAAAAAAGCAAAGAAAATGATAGATGAATACTTACCAGATGCGATCAGCTGTTGGGTCAAAGATCTTCCCCTCCTGTGCCCGGATATGCTTGGCAAACTCCTGCAACATGGTGTTGTTGTTTGACACATTGTTGCAAGTTACATGCCCAATCTATAACAAAGTGGGTCATGTGTCATTTTGGGATAATACGATCCCTTACCTTATGTGCAATCCCTGCCCACGAGACAACCTTGAAGAGGGCTTGACCAAGCCGTATGCCGTTGTGTGCACTATTCAGCTGTATAAACCCCAGTAATGCCATCTGGAGTTCCCATTTTCCATCCGTGCTCTCGATCCAGGAGCCCGTGACAGCAAAGTAGCCATTGACATTCAATGCCTGCCATGCGTCACAAGTTAGGCTAACTTTGCCCTTGACCACGACACCCTGCAAATCATCTGTCAGGGAATTATGGGGGTTATTGACTAGGATGTAGCACACTGTTAGTTGTGCCTGCAAGGCCGTGAGCTGCTCCTTGAACGTGTTGATGATCACTTGTCGAGTTTGGCAGCCATTTGGAATCTTGACACCATTGGTTGAATGCACGGCAGTGTTGATCATTTTTTGGAATGCTTGGTGTTGAAATGCCTGAATTGGCTACAGTCGAAATCAGAATAGGGCAACTGATCTATCATGAGATAAACCACTGACCTGGTCTGTCAAAACCATCCACTCTATTGCGGCATTGTGGAATGAGGCATCTGTATATGGGATTACCCTCTCTTTCACCGGTGGTAGTTCTTTGAGGTGGGAGTCAAGACATGTTTGATCATTTGCCGCAGCTGCATCACGCCGTCTCCAGGCATCTTTGGGCAGCATCGACTGGAATTGGTTCTTCTCTGCCCAGCTTAGATACTTCCCCTGGAGAGATAACGACAAGAGTCAGTTGAGAACCAGTATTTGAGAAGAAAGGGACTATACATACCTTGTGGTGTGATTCCATGTGGCATCTACAGGTAGTGACGTCAGCCACCAGTGCTAGAGGATTGTCCGGAGATCCTTTTCTGCACCCAATGTTGAGACACTCAAAGGCAGATATTTGTGGAATACTCACGAGCATTCACAACAATTCCTGTGATTTCTTCTGTCCTTTACAAACAGTGGTGAAAAGAAACACTCGATGTCTTGACATCAATCTTTGGCTACATTGCCTGAAGCTTTGGAGATGGGTTGAACGTTGATGTCACAAAGTAACCCATCGCTAGCATTTTTCTCTGATTGATGGGGCATCTCCACTAGATGGTTGGGGTGAAACTGTTCATACCATGGAACTGCAAGAGTATAACTGCGATCCTTACCTTCACTTGGTGTTGTTGCCATTGCGTCTTGCATTTCTTCATCACTATCACCAATCACAATTGCAGGTCGTGGCCTTTTCCTCTCTAGAAGTTACTGTACATCAACAATGAACCTGCTGAGAGACAAGTACTTACGGCATTCAATAGGTTTGTCGCCACCATCCTCACTATCATCAGCTCCCTCTGTTGTGGAATTCGATTTATTTGCATTGGTCTGTGCTTCAGGAAAGGGGAACACTGTAGGAGGTGGCGGGATTGATAAGGAGGATGGAGGGCCAGTGCTTAGGGATCAGCATGGGTCACCCTCAGGTCGTTTCAGAGCGACCCCGACCCCGACCTGACAAAACCCTGACCCAGTCTCCAGGGTACGGGTTTTTTTGGGTTTGGGGTCAGGGTCGCTCGGGTCAGTTGGGTCAGGAAAACCCGCCTGGGTAGACATCACGGGTCGAATATTTATAGCGACGTTCATACCATTTATTTAACAAAATCTATGCCTACATTTTGTAAGGACAGATGAGGGAGTCAGAGGGACTAACTACGATGCATGGATGGCATCCCAGTCCATTGGGAGCTCACCCTCCTCCTTGTCATTGTCCGGGCCAAGAGCAGCTATGATTTCCTCATTCCCCAAAAACTCCTGGGAGCTCCAGAGTCCAATACAGAGGGACGCACATGTGGATTGAACAGCAAGGTGGCCACGGACATGAGAGAGCACAAGGCAGCCACGGCTGAAGACATGTTTGACGTCAACAGTTGAAGCTATAGTATCAAAGCTTTCAGTGCGTCAGACAAATGAAAGGAGACAACCTGCTCACCAGGAATGGAAAGATAATCACGGGCCATGCATGATAAACGTGGAAACGACATGCGCCGCTCATACCACCACATCAGACCATCTTTCACGTCCTCGACATCTGCTGCAAGATAGCGGTGGAGTTTGTCTGTGTTTGAGGTGGGCGAGATATCCATGATGCTGTCAAATATGTTTGTTGGTTCGGTTGAAACGGCAGTCTGTATACATAAAGACATTTGCATTTAGGTATTAGAAAGAGAATGAACGACTCACCACAATGTTAGTACTTGATGGGGTTGTGCCGTTGTCCCCCTCAACATCCGACTTGCAATACAACCTGTTGAACTCAACCTGAACGATGTTGTATGCAGCCTCGATTGAAGGCTCGTCCCAGTTGTGTCTTCTAAAGTACTCCAACTTGTGGCAAGGGTGAAGGACTTGTATTACAGTCAGAAACACATATTGAACATAGAATGGGACCAATGTACTCATCGCAACATGATATACTTCTGATTCCCCAGTTTTGTTGTAATATTTCGACAGTGTCCTTTTCCCAATGGTAAGCACAGCGCGGATTGCAAGGGAATACTTGTGTGGCGACTCAGATGATGTGGTAAGGAAGTTATTGATGACATCCATTGCAGGGACAACGGTGGCGAGGTTGGGGGTGCCACAAGAAAAGAACAGTGTCGCATCTTTGAAAATCTAGACGAAATAATGTGAATGGCCAAAAACAAAGAGGAGGGGAATTGCTCACCTTCAGAACGTCCCGAAGCTCCATAGCGATCTTCCATTCATCCAATCCCAGTTCATATTTCCGAAGGTCGAATTCACGGACTGCGGTCATTGCATCAATGGCAACACGGTATCGAATGGCAAACTCCAGCATGTCGAATGTGGAGTTCCAGCGTGTTGAAACATCCCGCGGCATCATACACACAGAGAGGCCATGGCGGGGGAGCATCTTGTTCCAGGCCGGCAAGAGGATGGTTGTTGAGTTCTTCATTGTGAATGCAATGTTCCGCAGCTTCGTGCATTCGCCATTCATCAGCCAAGAGTTAGGATTAGGGTCTATAGGACGTAAACTTACCTTCTGCAGCATTGACCTTATCGGATCAAGCCTCGTGGCAAGTTCGTCATCCTCGTCCTCACCTTCCTCATCCTTATCCTCCTCGTCCTCCTCCTCTTCCTCCTTGTCGTCGCTGTCATTGCCATCGCTTCCTTTCTCCTGCTCATACATTTCAGCCATGACATCTTCGAATGCGCGGACATCCTTTGGCATTGACTTTGGTTCCTTTGACTTTGCTGTGTCAAATGGCTTGAGGATTGACTTCGCGATGAGATTGACGGTATGCACAAAGCACTGGGTTTGATTGGAAGGACCCAGAAAGTTACCAAGTGAGTTTCCAATGTGCTTGACCATTGTATTGTTATTTGACACATTATCACCAGTTATGCTAAGGATCTGCAATGCATGTCGTATGTCAGTAGGCTCTTCAGATCACTATTTGACACTCTCACCTTCTCATCTACACCGAAATTTTGTAGGACAGTTACAAATGCGGTGGCCAGATTCTCACTGGTATGTGACTTGGGCAACTTGACAATATCAAGGAGAAATGAGAATGGTTTGCCAGCACACTCAAGGTGCACCGTTATTGCAACGAAGGACTTATGGTTGGGCAATGACCAACCATCAACACCAAAGCTAAGCTTGCCATTGTATTTCTATTGCATACAGTGAGTTCTCCAGTTGTCATATGAGGTTGGCATATCTGACCTGTAATGACCTTGCAATACGGCCACAAACCTGAACGAATACATTCTTCACATCGTGAGAAAGTGTGTCAGAGGAGGGGATGTAGCAATCCGGTCTCCCTGTCCTCATAAGTGACTGAAAACCATGATCGTTGACAATTTGGAAAGGTCGGTTGTTCTCCAAGACCCAGCAGACAAATTCAGCACTGAAAATCACTTTCAGGTATCTCTGTCAAACAAGTATTCAAGCTGAACATACTGTGCTTCAATCTTGGTATGCTGGTGGGTGCTATACACAGGCTTTCCTTTGCTTGCTACTTGTTGAAATGTGGCCTTTATTGATCCATTGACCGTCTTCAAGCTTTCCAGTGCTGCCTGCACCGCATTCTTAGTCGACTGCCTCATCACCCCAGCATGCTTTGGCATGATGTCGCAGATTGCTGGTGGACCTGGCATCGGTTGTATCCAGGTAACAATAAACAAATCATTTCTTGCCTTTGCATTTCCCTACTGTGCACTCAAATACATGCGTCTTATGGTCTCCAACATACTCAATCCTTGGGAAAGCCTTAAAAAAGGCATATATCAGTGCGTCCCATTCCTTTTGAAGTCGAGCTAGTTGACCAATCAATTAGCAGAGGGCTGGAAGTCAACCAAGGTAATGCAACACACACCCAACTTGGCATCATCGTCCTCTTCAGTGGACCCCCCTTCATTGCTTCCAGTTCCATTGTCAGCACTGTTGCTCTCCTCACTGCTATCCACCACAATTTCCTGGGCTCCATCAGAAGCCCTGTTGTCACTCCTCTTGGTGCGCTTCATGGTCTGCCTTGGATCTGGTGCAGTAGGGGTTGGATGAGTCGGCAGTGGCATCAAGGACGACGAGGAGGTATGATTGTCCTTGTCCGCACTGGCACTACTGACTGCTTTGCTCTTTTTGTAGGCCAGTGGGTCGCCATTCTCCAGCAGATGTTCAGTGGCACGACATTTGCGGGGTCCTAGTACGATGTTGGGATTGGACAGGTCAAGGAGGGCATCTGATCTCTCAAGTGGCATGGTGGGACTCGTGGGAGGATTTGGTGCACAGGACTCAGGGAGAGATGGGTTGATGTTGCAGGGTCAAACAGGTACAACCAAAAAACCCCGTGTTAAATACATTTTACATGTCCTGACAGCTGAGATTGTGAGATGTGCACAGCAGCACATGGGCAGCAAAGGCCCCGATGGGCTAGTGAGGGAGTGGCTGAGCCTGGACAGATCAAGGAACGTCCAAGTACAGTTAGCGAATCCCTGGATACAGTGCTGCAAGCCGAGGTAACTGAAGAATCTGTGAGACCATGAGATGACGACCTGAGTTCCGTGCAGATGGATTTGACAATGTGCTATCACAGCAATGCAGCATTGAGGACTTGAGACTGAAGGGAAACCAAACACAAAGAGTGGGGGGACTTGAAAAGTATATTCAAATTGTTATATACAGCTGTACATGTAGTAGTACTACTCTTTAGTGGCCATCTGATAGCTGTCATTGCCCGTCAAACCTGTGAGCGAAGGTGAGATCGCGTCAAGTTTGAGGCCACATCGATGAAAGCTAGAGTCAAGTTAGGATAGCTCACCTTACATGGCCTCTGGTGAGTTCCGGCCTCCATGCCCACTGACGTCTGATATGGGCCCAATACCCAGAAGACCCGCTGTCTGGGTAGGGGTCATTAGCAGGGTGGAAAATCACCACCCTGACCCCAACCCGACCACGACCCCATCCAAAACCCAACGGGTTCAGGCCACCTGTGCTGATCCCTACCAGTGCTGCCACTTGCTGTGTCACCAAGCTGCTTGTTAGCCAATTCAGCTGCCCGTTTCAGTTCGATGGCATGCTTGTGGGAGGGAATGGGCTCAGCAGTATTCTGAGGGTCTGTAAGCTTGCTTGATGCGGTAACGATCCATTTTGGGCAAGGGCGAGCTGGCACTGATGGAGTGCCATGGTTTCCTGACATTTTTGTGAATGTACCATGTGAGTGTACCTTGTCATTGGAGCTGGCCTTCCCATTTCAAACATGGCTGAAGAACTGTGTAGTTGTTGGAGAATCATTGACATTGGTGCGGATCACAGACTGCAGACGCTGAAAGCCCGGGCTTGCGGGCTGGGCTCGGGCTTGCAGGATCCTTGAGCCGGGCCATGAGCCCGCCAAAGCCGCCACCAGGGCTCGGCTGGGCTCGGGCTTTTAGGGCCGGGCTACCCGGGCTTGCGGGCTTTGAGCCGGGCCGTGCAAATCACTACTAACATTACCAGGTGTTCGAGCTTTTTCGCTCAGCTCGGGTTACGGGACAGCCACGACACACTTGGGTGATTCTCTGTCGCCTAGTTGTAGAGCACAAGCCGGATCTTAAAGAGGTCGGGCATAGTAAGGAGACTTCACATATCCGAAAAGCCTAAGAAGTTTGCGCCCACTATATGCAGTGGTCGGCTTCGTGGACTATGCCATGATGGTGGCAACCCACGAAGAAACGTCACTACGAGGGGACGCATGGGGTGCGCGCTCGGCGAAACCTCGGGAGTGTTCGGACGCTCGGACCTGGGCCGATCACGTCATGGTTGTTATGTATTTATTAGGGTACATTAGGACTCGGACAACGGCAGAACGGGTGCTGTATCGCGTGACCGATCTGCCCTTCAACTTAACTTAAGTATTAACGTCAACGTCAATCCTCCAAGAGTAAAGCTACAGTAGTCCACAGTTCCTAACACCCTGGAACGCATATATGCCATGAGAATCTGCTATTCTTCTCGATTTCCGGTATCACGACAACGCGTCTCGACGGGAAAAACGGAGGACATAACCGTGTCGTCTTCTCTGAGGCAGTTCAAGGCTACAACGGAGAATGGGACCGTCCTGGGAAATGGTATATCCGATCCCTACTCGGGACTGTGGGAGGACGAGACGTCCACACTGAAAACGCCGATCACGTGGGTGCCATAGTGACATTCTCACAACACGCGCCCGATGGAGGTTGTGCGTAGTTGACTCCCTGGCCCCGCTGCCCGCCTGCTCCCTCAAATGTCAGTACTCGCTGGACTCACGACCTTTTTTCTTCTCTTTGGCTCTGCCGTTGCCCAGATTAATGCCACGCAATGCAGCGGCACTTTCTCGGCTGTGCATACCTGGGTAAGATACTGTAATGCTTCCTTGTCGACGTGTCTCCGACCGCTGACGGCGCTGTCCAGGTATATAACTCCCTCAATCAAAATCCTTGTGAAGTCGCGGCATACTTGCAATCCACATGCCATGGGGGTGGTGAGTGTTCGTTTTGCGTGCATGAGCGTTGCTGTCTCATCTCGTGCAGCATTTATTACAAGTCCCCTCCTGTCGGGACAGGAGTATCTTGGCCCGAGCGTTAGTGAAGGTTCAGACTTGTGTGCGTGCAACACTGTTACGTACTCTCTCATAAGCGCATGTGGCGCATGTCAGTACGCAATATGGATTGAGTACGATTCACCACCATGTCTTCTACTTCCTCCTTTACCTACCTGCCATTAGCTGGCCCCAATGGGCACACAACTGCACAACGATCCTGGCCCCTGGGACGTAAGTTTTCAGTTGCGGCAAGGGATTTGACCCATTGGCATTGACGGAGTGATCGGCCCACAGCTTTCCCAACCCTATCCCTGATGGAACAAGTGTACCTCAATGGGCTCTCGCCGACGTCACAGTTCGTTGCTACCATTTTTTTCTGACACGTGCTAATGGCACACGGCAGCGCGAAGATCTTGCCATGTGGGATGAAATCAAAGCAGAGGCCATCGGTGGTAGGAATCCTCCTCTCAGTCTTTTCATTGGCTGCATCACATCTACGGTTCCTAGACACTCCTGAGATTGGTCCGGGTGCGCTGACCAACGGGTCAACCCCCGCCCCTGGCTCAAGGACGACGGGAACTGCCTCTCCCGACTCTACGGGTTCCCCTGCCGCCACGTCCTCAACCTCTAGCAGGAGTAATTCAAATAAGAATACGGGTGCCATCGTGGGCGGCATCGTTGGTGGCCTCGCAATCGTCGTCGTCGCCGTTCTCGCGTGCGTCTATCTATTCCGGCAGCGTACGAAAGGGCCTTCTGTAGTCACCGGTGCATCGCGCCCACACGAAGGAGTTGTAGGGAAGCTATCAACTGATGAAGAGTCGTCGCCTAAGCATGAAGTACCTCCGATGAAGGAACCTGTACGTGCTTTCGTGTCTTCGTTGCATTTCTCCTCGTTCATGTAATTCTTTCTTGTACTAGTACCCCCAGGTCCCAGATTACCCATCCGCGTTTCATGAGCCCCAAGTAGCTTCGTATGGCCCAGCCATCCCTTCTCAGCCAGTTTTCGGTTCGTACCAGGGAACCCAAAACACATTGCCAATGCGGGTCTCGCGGGCACAAGAATATAATGGCCATCCTATCATCGCCTGATCTTTCACACTACGGATTTTTTACGGTCGGATCTTTGCAGGGATCGCGTTGTGGAAGTGAGATTTTCCTTTTATTGTATTCGGCTAGCTACGTAGGCGCATTAATCATTACAATCGACGTGTGGTGTATCTGTAGAACATCCTCCATGCTTCCTTACTTTACTGTTCTGTCAGTTCCTGGCGAACTGTCGTGTATATATTACGACGAGGGAGTGGATTTATAAGGGCGTGTTGGGAGATAGGGTCCTTTGAGGCCCCTGGATACATGACAGCACGGGTGAGGCGTACAGCCATTGGTTACTTCGAACCGTAGAGAGCCAATGTTCACGTGCCTCCGCCATCTGCATCTGCATCACCTGATCCCCACTTGCAACGATTCTTTTCCCACAGATGTGATCAGACATCAGGTGAATACATCAGCGGGGTCTCGCACCGAATAAAGGTCACACCAAGGACGGAATGGCGTTTTTTTTTTCGACTCCAGTGCGGTGCGCCTTAGATACAGATCCCTATGTGGCACCTCGTACTACAGTAGATGTAATTGGGTCCACATACATCCGCCCTGTCCCGCAACTTCATCCTTATTGACAGGTTCTTCCATCGAGAGGGCGAATATCGACATGATCGAATCGCTAATACTGGACCACCGCACATTCGCTGCGGATGTGCAATTTCTCGGAGATAGGCGGCGCGCGTGCTTTCCGCACCCGGGTCGTGGCGATTGGTGCGTTCCTCGATACGTCATCGAAACTGCTCGCATCATCCCGTCTCTGTGATTCTTTGGACATTCTTGGATTGATGTGGGTAAAGCCATACGACTGTCAAAAAAAAAATGTTTGTTAAAGAAAAAAAAAGAAAGGCAGTGTGCGCACATCATTCAATGGGTCTCTGCCATCCAGTTTCGAAGGTCCTCAATCCGATTCGGAGTATTGTTGGATCACCGGGATCACTTGGGTGTTCTGAAAGCTTGAAACAACGGGGCCGGTGTCAATCTATTGTTTGCCGACATTAGCCCATCTAGTAGCCGTAGTCTGGTAGGATCGTCGGGGCCACCAAGTGTCCTCTCTTCGCCTATGGGGGGGCAGGGACATCGGGTTTCAGTTTCGGTGCAAAAGAAGTGGTGCGCTGTAGATTCACGGATGCCCATGGATTTTCGAAATCTTTGATAGTCGGTCTGTCATGAGGCGAGAATGAATGAGCAAAAAGTATCAAAGGGGCCAAACAGAAGGCTGAGATATGATCATAGCCTTGGTGTGTTCCTTTCACGTGACGCTCGATGGGTGGTGATCTCTTAATCATGTGAAGGTATGTGGGGCCATGGGTGAAGAGGGGCATAGCCTAAGCACGGTAGTGATCCTCGGCAAGCCAGAGTGGTCCAGCGCCCATACGGCGATGAGCAGGTCTCATTTGCTTCCAGAAGCAGGTCGGGCCATATCCTCAACGCTATGAGGTAACGTCAAGCCTAGATAATGACGTCAGGGCTGGTGTGCTTCTAGAGAATAGATACGCACGGGTGTAGTAAGAGACAGGCGGTCCATGATGTGCCCACATGGCGCGGAATGCTTATAGTGCCAGCCGTGTTAGGACTGAGGAGGGCGCACGTGCGAAAAGGGAGGGTTCCGTTGTTATTTAACACAGGGAGCTTGGGGTCGGTCGGAGGGTATTTTTGAGGGCACACGAAATCAACGTAGGAGGGTGACGGGCTCATGTCTGTCGGGGATTGTCGAACTCGAGTGCGGGGGGATCAGAGGTATTACAGGTGAGGCCTGTGAGGTGCAGACCACGGTGAGTTGATCCGTTGCAGAGAGTGGCAAGTGGGCTCCCATAACCATGTCTGGGATGAGACCATTTCAGGCCCGATGGCCCAGGCCTGTGTTGTCATGGCAGCGGATTGAATAACTGTAGTCGTCGGTTTGAAGGCAAAATCGGATGGCTGTCCAGGAGCTGTCGGGGACGGGTCGTTTTATCACCCTGTCCTCCTGTTTAGGGACCCATCTGAGCAATTTTTTTACACGCAGAAATTGAGGTGTGAGGCCTGTGAGGGCGTAGACGGCGGGGAAATGAAAATTGAGAGTCGGAGGCGAGAAAGCCAAATCAAAACAAACACAAATGATGGGTCCTCCGGCGACTACCCGCGTTAAACTGACTGCGCAGCCGACTCCCGAGCCTCCCCCTCCACCCTCCATCGCCAGTGGACACTCGACGATACAACGTCTTCAACTTGTCGTCAACCCATTTTCTTGGACGACCTCCCTGAGATGGCTCGTTATCAGTTCGTGGCATAGTCCAACCTTAAAGTTATGTCATACGGTGTACCCCATGCGTCGCCGTGCCCACCTGGCTGCGTATGTCGAAGCCTGTTGTTCGTCTTTGTCGAAGACAACAGCATCTGGAACTTCTTTGGATTGTTACACTGAAGGATGCCTTAGCTTCCCCATCTTCCTTCGATCATGCTGCGTGCACGGTGTTCGCACCACAGCTGATATCACCCCTATTCAGGCCCGCTATCCTTGTTTCTATTGTTAGCCACTCCCGACTGACCCATGCTAGTGAAGCCCAAAAATCATGTTTCACCGTTGTCATTTCTCTGGACTTAGGCCTCAAGGTTATAATCATGATCGGAGAAACCCAAGGCGCAGAGCACAAGATCATGAGGAGGAAGGTTGAGGTACGCGATCATTACAGATGGTATATATCCATGTGGACTCATCCTTGCTCGGGTCATCGGGCAAGAGTGACTAGTGCCCTGACCCGAATCTCGGACATGCCGGGCTTGCCCGGCATTGCCACTGCCACCTTCTCTGTATGTCAAAGTCAATGACCTATCGCATTCTTGGGGCTGATAGATTACGGGTTCGGGTGAGAGCGCTGGGCGGTCTTCGATACCATAAGACACAGAATGATGGTAACTTAGTATGGCGCGCATAAGGGTTCAAATCTGCACCTTATCTTATCTCGCAAGCTCGGGAGTGCCATACGTTCTGATCTGAGCTCACATCTAATTCGATGAAACGCAGATTTGCAGAAGAAGTGGTGTCGTCCTCAAAATAGCAGTTTCTTTGGGCGACCCTCAGGCACCGGTGCCAGAACCGACGGCCTGCAGCAATTATTCGAACTCCTTCAGCCCACATAATGACTCCAATGGGTTATCGAAACTTCACAGCCTGATTTGGAAGTGCGAGACAGCCCCCGGTCAGGCACTCAATGGGTCCTATGACTAGAGATTTTGCGCCGCTCCGCTCTATAGGCTATACTTCACATTTCCAATCTGACGATGATGAGTTGTACTTCCGCTTACAACTGTCGAGATAGGTGGGCTCACACACCCAAAGGTAATCTCCGCTCCTTGTGCCACAATTATGTCATGTATCTCCTCGATCAGTTAAGACTGGCGTATCATACTACCATATTCACACCTCAAGCAAGCTAAGTAGAGTCGCGTGTGACCTTATCTCTTGCGCCTCAACCACCAATTTTTTTTAGGGAAAGATGGTTCATCAAAGAGAGTACAGCCTTTGGGGCGTCGGAATTGGTACACCTTGCAAAGGTTCATTTCTCCCGATCCTAATAACTGTCCGTGCATCTATAGGCAAATGCGAGTAAAAGTAAAGAACATGGGTCTGTATCATCTGCTCTGGGCTGTCCATGGCTACAACGTCAATGGGGAGATGCCTAGGAAGCGACGGATCCCAGTGCTAGTTGGGACGGCGGGCTCATACCGTAAAAGTTGATTTGATATCGCATGGGTGGTGTGTTCTTATTATAACTACAGTACCCTTCCTATGCCAGTGTGCCCAATTTTCCCCTGAATCCACTACCCTCCTGCTCTATCAAATGTTTACCCTTGCCGCCCTTACGGCTTTGTTACTCTTATCTAGCTATACGATTTCGCAAATTGTATCCCCGAATTGCTCCTCGACGGCGTGGGATTGGGTATGACACCTCGAAGTCTGTTGTTTGATTTACTGATAACCGACTTGGCTTTTCCAGACATACAACTCTCTCGATCAAAGTCCGTGTACAGTCGCCGCATACTTGCAATCCACTTGCAATGGGAGTTGTGAGCATTTTCCCTGCGTGTATGAGCATTACAACCTTATCTCTTGCAGCGTTCACCATCTATCCCCTCCAGCCGGGACAGTCGTATGGGCGCCCTACCGGTGATAACTCTACCAACCTGTGTATGTGCAATACCGTTGTGTATTCCCTCATGTGTGCATGTGATGCATGCCAGGGAGAAACATGGATCATGTACGTTCCATCACGATCATGTCTTTTCAAGCCCCCAATCATGTATCTGACATTAGATGGTCTCAATGGGGAGCCTACTGCGTAACGATTTTGCCTCCTTCGACGTGAGTTTCCCTTTGTGACAGGAAATTTAAAGTGTTGACAGGGTGGATCGGTGCACAGCTTCCCTAACGCTGTCCCTGAAGGGACCCGTGTGCCTCAGTGGGCTCTCATTGATGTCACAGTTCGTTGCTGTCTATCTTTCATGAGGCCAGCTAACAGGACACCCCAGGTCGAGAATGTTTGGGACTCTGTCAAATCAATGAATATCGGTGGTAGGAATCTCCTCCTTTCTGTCTTTCCTTGGCCGCTTCACACTTATGCTGTTTAGACAGTCCCGAGATAGGTCCGGGCGCGTTAATTTCCAACACTACCAACTTGACAGGTACCACTTCGAACCCCACTGCTTCTTGGGACGCCACTTCCTCTCCTTCCTCTCACACATCTACATCCTCTGGGAGGTAGTGGTTCAAACGTGGCCACTATCGGTGGCAGCGTAGTTGGCGGCATCGCAGTGATTGCCATCGTGGTTCTCGGGATGTCCTATCTGTGGCGGCGCCATCTGATGACGCCATCAGCTACATTCCTTAGTGAATCGCAGCTTGAGTCGCAGCAACACAACGAAGCCAGAAGACCACCTCCACATGACAGGACTCAGGAGTCATCAACGCCTAAGGTATCTAGACCGATGAAGGTCTATGTGCGTGTTCTCGTGCACTCGTCCTGTCTGGGTGTCCTCACATAGTTTTACTTTGTGTGCTCAGGACCATAATGACCCAACTATATATCCCAGAAACCAAGAAGCCCCGCGTGCCCCAGACATCTCTGATCAACAACCTTTGTCATTGCAAAATGGATCAGTAAGTCCCCTAACCAACGTGCAGACCTCACGGCCACAAGGATATCACGGTCTGCCTACTATATGATCTCCACCCTTCGACCTCTACTATTTGCCTACATTTGCAAAGCTGATTTGCCATTGTGTCTGATGATCCACAGAGGTGCACCTACCAGAACAATCGGCGACGTTTTATGGTGTACTATGCGTTCTCTATGACCATACCATTTTCGCGTAGGGTTTTGATGAATAATCAATTAATAATCCCTTATGGCACAATAGAACTCTTGTTGCGAGCAGAGGGATCTACCCCGTGGGGTAGTTGAGGCACTGGGAGAATATACAGATCAGACCATTACTTTCGCATTTGAGGATCCGGGATGTCCACGGTAGGATGGATGAGACAATTACGCTTCTCCAGCGAGCATTCGATAGAGTGCCAGTCGTGGGGAGTCATGTTCACAAGCACGCCCCACCTGCAAACGCAATACCTGATCCCCTCTTACAAATCACTCTTTCCCAAAAGTTGTGACCAGACAGCGAAAAAATACAACTTTTGAACGTTGAACCCACGATTACATGCACTGAATGTGCCTCGGATCATTTCCAGAAACACCCTCGCCTCCGACGTGTTCGTGGACCTCAGTAATGGACCACATGGGATCCGGACACATCTTGATGTGGTTGAGCTGTCAGCGCACGTTAGCAGTTTAGCACTTGACCAGAACACTGTTGCTGTGGTCGCCCCACCCATGGGGAAGAGTGCCACATGCAAACTTTCTGCCCTGGGACAGAGCTTTTATTTCTTGGGAGGAGTGTGAGATGGTAGATCGTCGCAGAGAGCAGAGTCCCGCTTGATCCGTCGTCGAAACTGCGCGTGCCGACACCTGTCTTCTCATTTGAGTGATATTTGATCATACTGTTGGACAGCTGTACATCTCAGGCAATCCGACTAGTCGACAATGCTTAAGAATTGGGAAACGTTTTGGGTATGCACAAGTTAGTACGCGCACCACATCTCACCACGACCCGGCGTCTTCCAACATCCAAGATCTTATCGCGAGCGCTTGAGCCTTAGTGTAGATCAGCTGAACCATCTCGGTTCTCAGAACGCCGTAGATGCTTCTACTGCCTGCAAGGAGGGTCGGAGGCTGTGCAGGGGATTGTAAGTTCAGCACCGCCGTCGACTTTTTTGAGGATCCTTGACAGTTTGGGCCCTTTTCCGGTCTGTATGAGAGGTGGCAGTGAATGATCATGATATCAAAGTGGCCTGATAAAAAGATGGGGTGTGATCATAGCCATGAACATTACCATCATGTATGTCACTCAATGGGTAGTTATTTCTTAATCACTTAAAGTAGGTGTGTGTAGGAGTGGAGAGAGACAGATGCACAGTAGTGATTGGCAGTGAGCTAAGGACTCCCTCCGTACGACGAGCACATCCCAATCCCTTCTGCAAGCATGACGTACCATATCCTGGGCGATATGACGTTGGGTCAAGCCCAGACAATGAGACCGAAGCAGGTGTACTTCTGCATGGTGGAGGGATACACGCAAGGGCGGTGAGGCGCGGGAGGTGCATGACGCGGCACAAGATGAGGCCTATGAGGTGCCAATGGGAATAGTCGTGGTGGGACTGAGGGTACGCGTGCGAAAAAAAGGGGTTCGGTTGTAATCAGGCACATAAAACTTTGGCGCCGACCCGGAGAGCGCTCTGAAAGGCGCGAATACAACCGTGACACACGTGGGCGATGTACCAGCTGGTACTGTAGTGGTTCTGCCAGTGGGAGGATCGTCGACCCCAGTGGGGAAAATCGGCAGCGAGTTCTCCATGGATTAGCGATTTTTCGGGTAAGCCGTGCGTGCCCCTCCAGCTTGTCTCAATCAGCCCTAAGACGATAGCAAAGCGTGTAGTTCGCATTCCCCTAATTGAATTGACTTCACGTCATATGTAAACCCGAGAGAATCAGGGGGGAAGCGTTGAAAGACATGACTGAGATGTCAAGGAGGTCTCAGGTCGTTTACAATAATACCGTGTTAGGCCCGTATACAGTAGCCATGGGGGCACCGCATTCATGCGAGGTTAAATGGGTTAGGTAATCGGCAATAGGGCGAAGAAAACTTCCCCAGACATGACGGGGCTGTTGGGACCTGATACTGCCCATAACTGACAACGATGATACCTAATTTGTAGGAGGTGTGCCCGACGACGTATAGGGGTATACTGTACTGGCGACCAGCAATCTGGGGGGCA
>Ga0307510_10000412_pt1 | contig 40928 bp, 34 predicted proteins | sample 12_EM_MG_FD_207224 | JGI IMG/M metagenome (GOLD analysis project Ga0307510, IMG submission 207224) | Populus trichocarpa ectomycorrhiza microbial communities from riparian zone in the Pacific Northwest, United States - 12_EM | ecosystem: Host-associated > Plants > Roots > Unclassified | place...
CATTAAAGATATCGCAATAGTTTTCAAAAATTCCCCGATCCGCAAAAAGCAGACCGGGAGCGTCAATGTAGTTGTAGTTTTCAACTAGCAAAAATCAGAGCTCAGACAAGTCTTCACTGCTACTGATCTTGCCCGTGCACAGGGATGGGGAGGGGTAGAGCATATGGTGTGAGTGCCTGCACGGTGTTCCCAACGGTCCGGTCCGTTGTTTTGGGGGTAGGGCTGGACGGACTATGGGTCATTGTTTTCCGTTCCTTGGTTGATAGGACGCCCTATGCCCGGTGGTGAGCTCTGAAATATGCTGAAATTTACCTCCCACGGCATGATATACCGCTTTATCTATCACTAGGAATGCAGATTCAGACTGTGAACCCTCCCAAGCTAGGCTGCCATGCTTACCCCACAAAAACATCGGGACTAAATTATGGTATAGCAAACAGTATCACGAGATCTAGCGACTTGAAGAACTGTGCCAGTATCTCAATTTTCCCATGAGCAGTTTAGTTTAATAAGCCGTCTGCCAATTCAACCACTGGCACGTGTAACTTAGCTACTGGTATAATCATGAAGTGACTTTTCCACAAAATTTCCTTATGAGAATCTATTTTTATTTCTGATGAACGCACGAATGAATGAGTAACTCCTCGTTTCTCCCCCTTCAACTGGAATATTACTTGGGAGTACCATAAATTTGAACTACCGTAGTTCCCTAGTTATGTTTAACCTTTTATCTCATGCAAATGCTGCCGATCAAGCCCAAATTGTATGTACAGGAGGGCATGCTGTGATTGATGCAAAGCCAAAATCAAACGCGACACAAGGAATGAACAAGCGGAGATAGCAATTCGTTTCCCTCATATCATATCTCATTCCTGACTAAACCAAATCTAACCCGCCGATACCCAGGTCCTCGCCCTCCTCACCCAATATACCAACAGCTCCAGCGGTCCTTCTCCCAGCGGTTCTCCACAGAAATCTCTTGCTCCCGGCCTCCTCAGACCCCTCCTCATCCTGGATGGAGTTGATCCCCGTGTCCGCCGCCATCTTCTCATTGAACGCTTCGTAAAATAATTCACCTTCTTCTTCAAAAGGTGGCCTGGTGTATGCTGGCCCACGTCCCATTTCTGCAGCTTTCTCCCATGCGCGTTGGCAACCTAATAGCACGCGGGATGCAGTGGCCCAACCCGTTAGACGGGCAATCTCCCGCAATTTCATAACAACCCATTCCCGTTGTGCTTGGTCTTGATACTGTACGGCTGCAAAAAACAATGGCATCGAGGACTCAATTAACGAAGCCCCGAGAGCAGGGTTGATCTGACCGGTGGGGTGGGTCGGAACGAGGCCGGCGGTGATGCGGGCAATGTCGATTGCAAGTTTAGCCGTCTTCTGAGCTGCTACACCTGCGGCAATCATTGATACAGCGGGCATAGACGGGTGACATCGATGTAAGATTATTAAAGCCATGTTGTATAGTGATTGCAATGTTGCGATGGAGTATGTTCTAAAGTAGATTGCTGCGCCAAAGGGTGTGTTCTGCACAGGCATGTATTCAATCGGTAGAGGCTGGTATTCATGGCCCAGCGACTCTTGGAAGACATGAAAGGCCTTATAAATTTCTGCCCATTCTGTCTCTGCCAGGACAGTTGCAGCTTCAAGATCATCTTCCGATGGAAGGTCGTCCCTCGGAGCCGCGGCAGGGGGTTTATTAAAGTTGTGTGAGAGATTTTCTGCGAAAGCGGTAGGTAGACGAGGGGGGCCAGCAGGGGGTGGAATCATGCCAAAATGCATTTGATCAGGTGGGGGCCCCATTCCCCGGCCTCCCCCCCCCCCCGGAGGGCCTCTCATACCTGAGGGTCCACCAGCGCCCGGAGGCCCACCCATACCTCCAGGAGGCCCACTTGGGGGTCCGCCAGGGAACCGCGGAGGGCCTCCCCGCTCCATCGGAGGCCCTTGCACGCCGGGCCCACCTGCGTGCGGAGGTGGGCCCCCTCTCCCTCTCCCTCTTCCCATTCCTCTCGGCGGCCCCCCCATCTCTGGCGGCGGAATCCACATACCCCCATTAGCCTTCTGCAGGGCCTTCTTCCGCTTCAAATCTCGCACCTGAAAGTCACAAAGTCTCCCTAGGAGCAAGAAAAAGTGGTCAGAAGAGCCATATGCTGTGCCTAGAGTACCGATTCGTGCCCGAGGAGGGCATTGGCTCCAGAAGACATAATCAAGACTGTAATGGATGTCAGTAAAGGTATAGAATGACACAGGACTGGTTTTTGTAGGTCATGTCGTACACAAGGGGACACCCGCTCAGGACGGATTGATAGCAGTCCATCTTCGCAAACCACCAAAACATATCCTCCTGCAGCTGCATTGTCTCCTCCTCCTTCCGGCTGAATGGTGCGTCTGGCTTTTTGCCTGAACCATGTGGTCTTCTCTTCGCTCTGCCCATCATGTACGCCGTAAGGTTCTCATCCACTTCATTGACAACGGGCTGCCGTTTCATCTTCCGTAACCTAAGTAGAGAAGGCTGAGGTGCTGACTCGTGAGAGCCCTGCCCTTCACTCGCCCCGTCTTCTTCCATCATTGAAACTCTTCTGTTCAGTTTGTCGAAATCAATCTCCTTCAAGAGCTGCTTTGCGCCGTGAATATGGCTGCTCCATTTATCATGCTCAGCTGCCATAGTCTCGTAGTAACCCAAAACCAGTGTTGCGGTTAGAGTGGCTGCGTGTCCTCTATGTTTATCACTGGCAATCGCTTTCCCCAGTCTTCTGAGAGCGATATGATAATGCAGAAGCGAAGGATGCGTTGGTCCGCGGGTCAACTTGGATATGTGAAGACTGGATAGCGCCAATATTGCATGGAGAAGGGGTGGATGTGAGAGTGACAACATGGGAACTGTATACGACCACACATTTTGGGGGCCATTAAGCACCACACCTGGAGTAAAGGCGATATGCGGATTTGGAGGATGTCGCTCAAACAACGATAAGCTGGGGCCTAGGACGTAAATGAAATGGCAAAATATTTTGGCTGTCGTATGATTCATCAATGGGGAAGAAGTCATAGTAGGGTGATATGTCGTGAGGACGCCTTGGTCTGGCAAGAATGACCTAAACGATATCCTATCATCCGGTAGATGCCTAGAATACGGCTCAATAACGCTCGATATATGCGCCCTCGGGCTTATCATCTCCTGTCCCGTAGGATCTATCATCATCTCATCCAAATCGCGAACCTCATAATCGTCCTCGTCGTCGTCATCTTCATCGTACATCTCGTCATGGTCGTCATCGTGCGGAAGATCGGCTGGTGCTTGGTGCAGCTGGATGAACTCCGGGCCGACAAAGTGGGCGCCGCTGAAGCTCGGGTCAGGAATTGCGGCAATGGTCGCCGGACTGGAAGGCGGCCCCGGCGACCCTGACGATGTCGCTACATACGGGTCAGCGTCGGGGAAACGACGGAATGCCTTCAACGTAAGTTTGGGCCCACAAATCAAGGGAAAAGCAGCAATTATCGGTAAATATGATCCAATATAAATAAATATATTTAGGAAGTCAAAAGTAGAAGAACCCCAAAAGAATTACCCTCCACTAAGATGCCAAACAGGCGTCCCGGAGATGCGGAGCAAGGAGGGTAGAGGCACGGAAAGGAGGGACGTACAGCTCACAGTATTACAAGTAACAAGTGGGCGACGTGCTCTCGGGGGGGAAATCCACACCAGACTGTTCCCAGAACGAACTCACACGGGAAGGAGACGAAACCAAAGACAAACGCACACACCGGTGCTTGCACCAGCTCCAACAAAGCTCAAGGGGGAGACCTACGAATAAGGTTTTCATTATCCCTGAACATCCCTCCAGGTTCCTGAGCCGGCTGGTTGAATTGTTCTCCACCTGAGGCCACGGCATATTTCCGATCGATAGGGGGGTTAAAAGGGCATGAGTTTGGGTTACTTGTAGCCGAGGGATGGGTGGGTGCATAAGGAGTGGTCGGGGTACTAGTATACGCTCCAGAGCTCGATACGGGACCAAATACAGAGGGAGTCGGCTCGGAATCTAGAGGAGTGACGAACTGAGGCCTGTCGCTACCAGTAGGTGACCCAGGAAAGGCTGCACTAGCCGCGGAACCCGGGGCATGTGAGTAGTATGGCATGTATTGCTGCGCACCTTGGTCGTGCCCTTGGGCCACGGGGGCCTGCTGGGGTTGGCTGTATAGGTCTTGTTGTTGGTACTGGCCTTGGTGCCCGAGAGGATCTCCCACAGGTGTAACAGGGCCCTGTTGACCTAGGCCATGGAACATCTGCTGATGTTGCATCTGCTGTTCTTCATACATATGCCTAAGATGAGGAGGCTTGTTCTGATCCAGCGGTACACTGGCCTCTAGCTGACGGTAGTTGACCGGTGGGGCGGGAGCAATTGGTTGTAATGCCGATCCCGATCCCGATCCCGGAGCCGGAGCCGGTTGAATGGGATATGGCTGGATCAATCGTCGGTCCATTGGACCCCCTGCAGTTCCCACCATCCCTGGGCGATACATTCCATTCATGCCGTCCTTGAAAACTACGCGTTGATTGTAGCCCTCGCATACTCGTTTAGATTTAATGCAGTTTGCGCATGTTGGCCGTTCCTCTCCGCACTTTATGCGTCGCTTTCGGCAAGCTACAAACAAAAACAAAATGGGTCACTCGTTAACCACACATCCTCTTGCTCTGGGGTATATCTTATCCGTCCATCTTGTGCTATCTTAGAAAGAGTGAGAAATAGTGTAGCATACTTAAGCAACCTGTTTTGGTTCTTTTCCGTGAGGCCTTTGCAACCGCGGCCGCACTTGATGGAGCTGCTTTGCTATTCCCGCCATCCCCGCTGTCGGGTGGTGATACCGCCGCATTCTGCGCTGTTGAACTTGACGAGGTGTTGTCAGTTGCTTCGGGAGGGGAGTTCCCGTCGCCTAATTGTTGTGGTTGTTCATGTTGATGTTGCTGGTCGGAGGAACCAGTTTCATCAGCTCCACTAGCAGCTGAATGGGCCTGAGGTAACTGGGGCTCCATCATGTGGGATGGAGAAAAACTGCCGGTCGAGGAGAAAAGGGAGGAAAGAAAAGAAACGCGATGGTGAATATCTCTGATATGATAACCCAGACCACAAAGGCCAGCTAATGTGATAATTGTACTTCAGAACGCAATATTGCGTGTTGCGCAACAAATCCTTTATCAGACGAGAAGCCGATGGGGAGGGTATACTCGGGTAAGGGGAGATTGTCGACACAAACTCTCCTGTCGTCGCTCTGAACGCTGCTGATCAGACGAGAAATAATCAGATAGGCGAGTTGAAGGTGGATATAAATCCTCTTTCCCGATTCGCCCGAGACAGATCCTTCCGGCACCTATGATTGTGACCTATCCTATCATGGCATGTTAAAAGCCCCCCTGCTCTGCACACCACACCACCCTTTTCACCTCCGCAGACTGCTAGCGCACCTCAGCGTTTCTTCAGGTAAGATTCAGCAGAGAGAAATAGAAACCCCTAAAAAAAGGTGGTGATTTTCCCAGGGTGGAGAGGAAGAGATGTGGTGACACTACTATGGATGCCCCTTCCTAAATCTGGGAAACAGAACAACCCTTTCTTTCTTTCCACTGTGTGAGGAAGCACGGAGGTTTTTGGAGGAACTACAGTATTGTACTGGGAGAGCAAAAGCGGAAGAAAATAAGATTCCACGAGGCCTAGACACCCTCAAAGCAGAAAGTAAGGGGAGGATGAGGTTGTGGAACGGAGAACAAGCCGCGGAATACGCATGATTCTCAAGCCCAGCGAGAAATTTTGATACACGGCTGGTGCAGTCTAGACTGCAAAATCCTATGTAGGCAAAAGAAATAGAGTAAGAACAACGCTGATAAAAATCGCGAAAAAGCAATATTATTGTCACAGTCTGCAGAAGAATGGGGGGCAAATGAACTTAGGCGGGGGCGAGAAAAGTGCAAAACGTGGGAAAGGGCAACTCAATTAGTTTACCATAACAGATGCGATCCCCCGCGAGAATCACAAAATGGGCACCACATTGCTATGCTAGGAAATGGAAAACATGTGAACAGGGTTATCAATAGGCGCAAAAAAAACGAGGAGGGAGACGGGGTCGCAGAATATAGCTGACAAGGAGAGAAAACAACCTACCGCAAGCACTTCTGCTGCGCTCAAGTTAAATTTACTCCTACTCGACTACAGTGCTCAAGCGCAGTACACCGTCGGCATCAGCCAAGTGCTCGAACTGCTCGAGTAACTGCAATGCACGACCACCACCTAGCGGCATAAGTGAAGGCACAGTAGTATGAATGGGAATGCGGTATGCTCTTGGATCATGATAATTGATAAGTTATTGACTGGGATATCCCCGAGAAAAAATCGCATCACTGGCTACTGCTTGGGGCATTAATGGGATAACTAAGAGACCTGCAGTCGTGAGGCCCAGTCCGAGTTAGGTGCGGCCTCGGAAAAATACCGGCGCAAAGTTAGGTTGTTGTTTTTTTTGTTGTTGTTAAATCCTTGGATCTATGATATTCGCAAACACAGGAAAATCCCAGCCGGCGCCCAAAGGTATGGCCTAGAAAACCCAAATAACAAAAGAAACTTTAAACACCCTTTACCTGAAACAAATAAACGATAACAATGCTATCAAAGTCATCTATCATGACCATAGCAGTAAAAACAATTTATGATCCCAAATTGGACCCACTGGTAAAAGGAAAAACATCCAATCTAAGTGGAAAGTTAGCTATGTGTCTTGTGATAAAAGAAGAAAACTTTCCAACTAGCTCGCTTCCTCCCCTGTTTTTCTCTTATAGATTTGAATATCGGCGCAGATGAGCCATATAAACTACCGGTATGGCCTAGAACTTGTGTCGGCAGCCACGGAATACGGGACTATGTCTCCCCTCTCCCGAGCGTTGTGCGCGCAGTACACGCACTCCGAAGGAGAAACAGATCGGAGGTTGGGAGAGACACACAGGCAAAGCGTTTTTTTTCCCCTTTGAATCCTTAGACAATATCCCTTCCTGGGTGATGGATGGGGGTCCCCTCGGTCCAAGTGAGTACGGCAGAGCACTTTTCTCTACCAGGCACCAAAGCTGGTACGAATACTAGTACTAGTACACTATGATGCTCTCCGTATATGGATCAACCCCACTACTTTGGTCGCAGCGGTCAGTCAGGAAGTTGAGTGTTGCTTTTTCCATAAATCCAACATGATCAAAACCCGGCACCTTTATTTTTTCTGAGCCGTCCCGCATCTCAAGACATCCTTGTCTGTGCGAGAATCTCGTGAAAAAAAGTGGAAGAAAAAGAAAAAAAAGAGTTCCCGATATATCGCTTTCTCAGCTGGATCTGTGAGGCGTCGCGCGCCGTCGGACTGTGTTGATGGCACATATGCGCAGTGGCAACTTATCTGTTACCTAAGCAGGCCACACGGCATGATAACCCAACCAGTCCAAGTACCTAAAGTTAATGGCCCTGATGAGCGAAAAGCTTGTGCAAGATGCCGTACTCGAATACGGTACTACCGTAATGTTTGGTTAACTGCAGACTGCCATTGTTGTTGCTGTTGCACTGTATCATTGTTAGTGCTGGCGGCAACCTCCGATGGGAACACGCTACCGCATCGTGGCAACCATTCAAAGCGATCCAGTCAGAATTGGGATAATATTAACATCTGGTGCACTCGGGTAGTACGAAGCGTCTATCACTTGTATCTGGGTGTGCGTGAGGGCGGTACGACAGTTGGGCCCGGGAACAGGTGCCGGCACGCTAATAACTGCCCAGCTCTTTACCTCATGACTAGTATATGATATGACGGTTGGCTGGAGAAGGCAGTACCATACGATTGTGGGTAGAGATGTCTTTGAAATGTGCGGCGTTCCCGATGGTTCTAATTTCAACTGCCAACGACGTGCTGCCATGCCAATACTACACCAATACTGCTTCCGGGGGTACAACAGACACAGACATAAAATCTAGCATTAGCAGGCATAGAAAGACCCAATGCAGACATTCCCTAAGTTACCGCTCCACTGGCAATATTAAGCTAGTGACTAATAGCTCAAATGTGTGCCACTTGCTCGAGCAACTCCATGATTGAGTACCGTATCTCAAAAGCAACCTTTCCCTTCAATCCCGTGCAAAAGAAAAACTCAATTCCTTGATCGCCCGGCAAGTTCCAGGAAACCCTAGCTTTCTACGAATATTTTAAAAACCATTTCATCTGTCAATTCTGCCGCAAAGACGGATTAGGAGTGGTGGTATGATGAATGTAACTTCGAAAATAGAAACAGACGAGCTAGGTTATCTGACAGGAACTGGGGTACTATTTATTTAAGTTTACTAGAAATGATACCAGTATTACAGTGAGTGAATGCTGGTATCATTGAAGCATTTGAATGGAACCGCCGATTACCGCGTACAAGACAAGGATTATTCTGCTGGCTAATCTAAATTAGCTATTCACTAAAGTTCTGGAGGGTATTTGTACTATCTAAGTGCCACATGGGAGGAATATGGCTAGGATAGGTGTAACGTTACAAGGCGTAAATATAAACTTATATGCCTTCGAGTTCCCTCAGGCAGCAGAAGCTGATTACTATCAAGTTGAATCAATTGATCAATCAAGTTAAAGTAGTACCAATGGCTAAATATAGAAATTCGTGCAGATGAGGGGTTGGCGGAGGGAATTTTTGGACAGCATGCAATACCGCTACTTTTCTTGTGCTCAGAATTTCTCCGCATGGCATCGCTAGGCGGATCTCCCATCTGCCATCGTTCAGAGGTCCTAACCCTTGGTCACTTTTAAGCCGGTGCAGTGTCACAGCCCCGCGCAAGACGCGGTTCGTGTCACATGGTAAGAGGCTCTAATCCTAAACAGGAAAGGTCTTACTTAGGCGTTCCACCAGAGAAATTTACCCCCGGGAGCAACCACCCAAGGCCTTGTATCGACTACGACGCTTAGCCAACAAACCTCATCGTCACCAGTCAATTCCAATTATTGTTTTTTCTTAATTCGCCCTCTCCACCCCCGTGCTCATGTTTGCAGTCAGCGGATGGAACCTCGAGGCTGTGCCCAAGACTCAAGTCGATGAGTCGGTCAAAAAGAAGCGCAAATCAAAAAACCCCAAGTCTGCATCGAGCAGCAACGCTACTCCGATTGCGAACAAGAGATTCCCGGCAAAAGAAATCGCCAAGCCTAAAAGGGAAAAACAGACTGTGGTGACTCCAGAGAATGTTCTCATGCTATACGAGAAGGTTATTGAGGGGAAGAAGCCAGCTAAGAAGTTGAAGGATCGGAAGAGGGGCAGGAAATCAGCAAAAAAAGATCCTTCGGAGGAAGCACCGTTGGCTCTAGCAAAGAAACGGAGCAAGCCGCACGACGAGGAAGACGGCGAAGGACTGCCCTCCGAAAACGATGGCCAATCCGTTCCCCCTAAAAAGCAGAAACAGACTCGGGGGGTGAGAAGGGATACAAGCACGGCATCTACTACAGCTAATACTCAAGCCCAGTCTGGCTTAGCCGATAAAACTCTGGGATCGGCCCCCATCCCTACCTTAACCCCCCTCCAGCAGAAGATGCGTCAGAAACTCTCTTCAGCCCGGTTCCGGCATATCAATGAAATTCTTTATACTACACCTTCCGACTCCTCCCTTAGCCTATTCCACGAACAGCCCGAAATGTACCAAGAATATCACATGGGCTTCAGACGACAAGTCGAGCTCTGGCCCGAAAATCCTGTTGATGTCTTCATCAAGCAGATACAGGAGCGAGGAAAAGTCAAATTTGAGCGGGGCCATAGTAAAAAATGGAACTCCGGTGCGGAGGGGAGCTCATTCCCTCTCCCAAGAGACAAGGAAGAGGGGTGGTGTACAGTGGCTGATCTTGGATGCGGGGATGCCAAAATAGCAGCTACAATCAACCACCAGAAGCCTCGGGGTAAAGCTCAAGTCAAAGTCCTTTCCTACGACCTCCAAGCTAGTACCCCAGACGTAACTGTCGCCGATATCGCACATCTACCCTTAGAGACAGGTTCGGTAGACGTGGCCATATTCTGCTTGGCGCTTATGGGCACAAATTTCTTGGAATTTGTCGAGGAGGCACATCGGATCCTGAGAGGGAGAGGTGAACTTTGGGTCGCCGAGATCAAGTCTAGGTTTAACCGCCCTGGTGCAAATGAGGTGGAGGATGATGTAGAGATGGAGGAAAGGCTGAAAAAGGAGGATGGGCCCTACAAACCATTTGTGGATGCGCTTTCCAAGCGCGGTTTTGCCCTTAGGGGCACAGTGGATGCGGGGAATAGGATGTTTGTGAGGATGGAATTTGTGAAAATTCAGGAAAAGGCACAGAGGGGCGATGGAGATGGCGATAGCTGGAAGCCCAAGGTGAAGAAATTGAAGTTTGTCGAGAATGATGAGGTTCAAGAAGACCAGATTTTGAAGCCTTGTGTATATAAATTGAGGTAGGATGGTTGCTATGAGAACCCAGCTTTGGCGGTGGCATTGAATATGATCTCGATTGTTGGGAAATAGATATGGATAGATAGCAGAAGCGGAGGGGGGGTCACACGGTTGTTAAACGAGCCGACGGACAAACTCATTTTGAGTTTCTTCATGAAACAAGACACTGTGATTGACTATAAGTACAAGAAATAGCAACTTCTACTCGCTTGCTATGATATCAGTAGCTACATCCTGCCGCACTAACCCCCTCACAGGACTTATAGCATACCCCGCCAACATTAATTACTTGGTATACGGAGGAGCATCACAAAGAATCACTCGGGCACACAAGACCTATCAAGACAGTGGTGGAACCTACTAGTACAGTGAGACCAGCAAAGATTAAAATTTTAGAAAAAGGATCTCCTCATAGGTGCTTACACTCCCTTGAGAAAGCAAAAGTAAAAAAAACACTCTTACAGGACCCCCAGATTCAACCTACCCGGACCGGTACGATATTTGAAATACCAATGATGTAATACATAGAGAAACGTGGACGACACATTGAGTCACTCGGGTTATGATACACCGTATTAAACGCCCCGGATTACCAAGTGGGGGTGATATGTGGCGCAAAGAGCGGTGTAACGTTTTTTTCTTCTGTGGGGTCAAGGTCTTTGCCGCCCTGCCGATATGTGGGGGATTCGGTAGGCTGTGCAGATTTGCGGGTAAGGGGGCAGGGGGGGGTTGGTCAGTGATGAGAATTCGTGAGGAGGGGGGCACTGGTGGGGGGATGAATACTGTGGTATCATACGGTATGGTGAGATTCAGGGTAGGTCTGCCGAACCGCCTTTCCCTAGCCCGGTAGCCTATCGATCCTTCGAAGAGCGGGATTTTGCGCTTGCCGCCGAGGCAAGGGTTGGTGAGCTATTTTCTTTCACTAAAAAAACAGGGCAGATAGAGGGTTTTCGCTGCATAAGGTGCCTCGCACTGCGCGCACACACGTACGTAAATTCGACAGACCAGGGACGGGCTCGATAGACTTTTGAGCCCACCCTAAGTCTCTCGAGTAAGAATTAATAAGTTGGGGGCAGTGGATGCGATCCAAACACTTGCAATGCGCCCAGAAGAACGCCTGGTGATAAGATACTCCCCTTTCTTTGGGGCGCTCGGGAGGTCGGTCGGACTTAGCGAATCATCGGCTCCGAAGTCCCTCTAAATAGCAAGGATCCATAGATAGGGCTGGTAAATCTGAGCGAGGAGGTTGTCTCTTATCTGCCGAAGCCCGGAATGAAGTGAGCAATGTGAATGCTGTACCAGTGCGGGGGGCGATGCTGGTTCTTGTGTTATATACTTGTAGTTTCCGGTTTCCACTTCGGTATGACTGAAAAGGGGAGCGGGAGTTATCTCTCATGGTTAGTATTGTAGAAGCATGATAAACACATCCCCACTGGGGCGTCTGTGGGAGAAGCCAAGGTCCGCGCCAATACAACGAGATCCGTGCCTGGTGCCGGGGACCGGAGGCGTATCGTCCCGAACTCCATTGTCTCTACTCATCCCAGGTAAGCAATGTTGCAATGAAGGGGGGGGTTCGATCAAAAAATGATCGAAGGCTAGGAACGCGTTTTTTCGAACCGGGGGGTTATAAGATAGAACCCCTTCTAACAAATCGGTAAACCACGATATCTGAAGGCAGTTGGAAGCAAAGAAACAAATGAAATGATGGGAAAAGAGGGCAAAATGTAGCGGAAAAAACAAATAAGCTAGAACTGGCACTCCACTTCCCCGGCTTCTGAGCAATAAATACTCGCATATCTGGGTTAAAGGTAGAAATTCCCATCAGACTCCCTGCTATTTTTGCTTACTAAGACACTAAAGAACCCCCCCCTTCAATCCCCATTTTCAGAAGCCCCGATTCAAACCCCCCCCATTCTAACCCCCCGGGTTCGATCATCAAAGGCCTTCTTTGCAACACTGCAGGTAAGTACCCGCAAACAAGGGGGGGGTCCGTTTTACATGGGCTCAGACACGCACAGATCCTTTACCATATATTTTTCTAATCCCTGTATGCGGATACTTTTTGCCGGGAGGAAGTACCCGAGTAGAGTGTTCGAGGCATTTCGCCCAACTTTCCCTTAAGCCAACCGCCACCTGCCGAATGATGACGTTTGCAGTTACTGAATCTCATTCCTTTCTGCCATCGCGCAGGGTCAAATGGAAACTTTGTTTGCGTATGAGGTGGGAACGTAGCGAATAAACAGGCCAGCCAGACAAAGGATAGTGGGTTATATTGATGAAGGGGAGAGGTTGGAGTGAAACAGGTGATCCATCACGGGAACGTGAATGGATGAGAGAATACGCCCTGGTTGAAAAAAACACGCTGTTGCAATCAGGGCAGAATGCTCCAAGGGTTGGAAACCCTTACAGAATGCAGGTCCAGGGACAAAGCAAACTACGGTCGAGATTTTTGAACTTCTGATCCCAATAGATCGCCATGATATTAGCCCAAAAATAGGTTTACAAGGCGCCTGAGCCGCTGAAACACTTCGTATATCGGTAGTTCCCGGACAGAGCTTATCGTTGGTCGCCCACTGTACCTCGCCCAAACATAACAAAACCACACCGGGATATAATAGTAATAATAAAAAAACCAACATGCTCAATTCGTGTTCATTGTATTTAAGTTACCAAGGATTCCCACCCAATTATGTATTCAAGTGGCCAAGAATCTGCAGTAGAGGTCGATATTATCCTACTCACTCCATTGATGGACTTCGAAATCTCCTGCTCTAGAATCACTTGGGCAGAAGAACTTGAAAATGCTGTCCAAGCGCCTAGAATTTGTACGGCAGCTCATATAAACAGACGGTTATTTCTAAATTCCTGAGCCCCAGAAGTTTACACAGACTCCAAAATTGCTACTATTTTTCTCAAATCTCCACGTGTCCATCACAAAAGCCAAACACTCTGCTAAGAGAAAAATGGCTCTGACTGGACAACTTCTAGCGGTTTTGTAAACCTACGAAATGCACGGTTTTTGGAGTACAATGCACGACTAACGCCAGATATGCCACAGAACTGTATAATATGTCTGCCATATTTCCGATTTTCCCCTGCTGTATATATTGAACCAGATGGTGCAAGGTCAGGGAGGTCTGTTGCAATGCGTCTTCCCCGTTAGAAAGGCCTAGCTTTTCAGGTCCTCTGGTGGCCGGGCGCTTCTCACACGCCGCAAGTGCGCTAGGAAGTAATTACAAATTTGTATCCTAAGTCGCGATGTGCTGAAGGGGGCTATTAAGGATTTTCCCTACCATTTATGCGCGGTATAGGATGGCCTGGCTGTGGTGCCTTACCGCTAGTTTTAGAGTTTTAGGCTCAGTGTTGGGTGAATTCGGTACGCCTCTGGGCTTAACGACGAGTGATATTATATGATCAACTGTCTTACCGAGTTTCAGGTCTCTCCAATTGAGATGGGTAAGGAGGCTTTGGTGGTGGAGCCCTTCCTTTAAAGGCAAGTATTGTACTGAAGGATGACACCTCTCCAGTTATTATGAAGCGAAAACATGTGCAAGTCTTAACTTGAGGGTCCATCAGGCAGCTAGGTAGAGAATTATTATTCTTTTGTCAGCAAGTTCCAACCCCTCAGCTGAGTTGCCATGCGCCCTGTATGCGTGCTGATAGCGCGTTAATTGGAAATAGTAATATTCTGTGCAGTCATCTTCTATAGGATAGATGCTAAAAATATGCTGCCTTGGGAAATATAGATATTGAGAAGGGTTTTGGTCTTGCTCAGAGTGCGAGTGCTATCCCGGGAAGTGTTTCATTGGACCTCATTAAGAGCTTTATCTATACATTGCAAGTAACTAAGTAGCATAGTGGGTCCTTGTGCAGTATAATCCGAAACGTACTCGAGCAAGCAAGGGGAACCAAAGGTTGAGGAGGGCCCTGGTGGCCTTACTTTCAGCATGAGCGGTATCTCTGTCATAGCTTGGACTTAATCCTCCACAACTTTATTAGCTATGGCGAAGCTCTAATATCATACTAGCGGGGCGCGCTAGCCCTAGTCCTCTTTCGCTTCAGGGCTGAGTCGAGCGCAGTGAAAATTATGCTGGAACAATGGGTGGATGCTTGAGTAACGACTGAACGTCAAGGAGAAAATACTCGACACTTGGGTAAGGTTGGGATGCGCGTCTTGGCGGGTATCCTGCTTCGTAACGTTTGATTTACCGCTGCTCTAAGTCCCCTTTCTCAGACTCTTTGTTCAATCATCCTTCCACCTTCAATCAAGATTGTTAAGCGCTGACTCCTGCATCAATCGAAAAACGGTCCGATGCCACAAGTGAAATCCCTCAATCCAGAGGGAGCTTTGTTTATATTTGTGGAAGGGGTGAGTTCCCCGATTGGTGGGAAATGGCTCTCCGCTATCTCTCGATGACCTGGATATATCGCTGTCCCATACTTGGAGTGAGATTAAATGTTCGGAAGCGGCAACCGCCAACTACGAACTCAACAGCTGAGAAAACTCTGAAGATACTACGAAAATCACGGAGTCAGAGGAGACCCAAGCACACTCAATAGAAAGGTTTTGCAGTTTTTATTTCGGTGTCTGGTCTGCTGTTGCCGGCTTAGCCGTCGGTCGCTAGTTCTAGACGCCTAATCTCACTCTTACTTACGCTTAAAATAAGTTATAGTGCTGTAACTTACATGCAACCTTCCAAAGGGTGCTGTATCATACCCTACGGCAACGGTCTCGACCATGGATATCTTGACATTGTAAACGCGAGGGGGGACTGGTTCTTCCTTCTCTTATCGCTCTCCTTGCTGCTATGCAGGTGACAATTTTTGATTTCGGAGTCATTGCTGGCTTTGTGGTTAGTGTTCACAAGCTAATATTGTTGTTCTGGTTTTGGTTTGTTGCAGACCTACCGGTATGTACAAGTGTATCGTACGGTAACTTATTTTAAGCGCGAGTATGTGAGTCCCAAATCTCATTGGACCAAAACTTGACCCGCTGTCCCGAATCATCCGTTGTTCTAGGCAGATTCTTTGGATCTTTGCCGCCTGGCCGCTGGGATATCAGGGTGCAACTGCGCTGTATGATACCGTACTCCTAATTGCCTGACGTTTGTAAAAACGACTGCTATTGCATATGGGCAAAAAATCGACCAGAGCCTCAGGATTTTGGTGGTATGCAATAGCAGTCGTTTTTACAAACGTCAGGCAATTGGGAGTAGAAGCTGGGATAATCAGAGCTCGTGCTAGGGCGTCTAGGATTCCCCTCTTTGGATTGAAGGGGGACCATCGCAGCGAAAGAAACTGGCTTTCGGTTTTCCCCTGGGACAGGTACCGAGGTACAGCACCTAAGTTTTGTATGTTACACAAGCGAGGTTTGCTGCCCTTACCCTGTGCAACATACAAAACTTAGGAGCTGTATCATACCTCCGTAAAAGGAAAAAAGACAGTGGACTTTGCTCGGGGAGGCAACTCTGACGTGTTAGCGCAAGGTCTAATTATTCTAGTTCCTACGGTGCGAGCACCAGCGAGATATTTTCCTTCGAGGCAGGGATTATTTTCCGGGCTAAACCCAAATTAACTTCTCAGTAACTTTCTGGTTGCACTGTACTAGTACGACGACGGTACTGTATTTGGTGCTGCATAAAGTATTCGGATGAATTAGCGCCAAGATCTGAGCTTTTAGGTGCAAGCTGGGACATCTTAGCGCCAACTCATCCGAATACTTTATGAATCGCCAAGTATCATACTCTGGTGGTACGCCTGAATTCTTGGCATTTCCCCAGCCATCACGAGACACCCAATCCAAGGCCCACCGGCAACTTATCCTAAGATACGGAATTACTCGTACATGAATTAGTCGACTTGATGTACGTATGCGGGCTAAGAGCCTCTTCAAAAGGGAGGTTATTTTCGTAATAGATTCCTGGCTGATACGGCACCGGCATATGATATTTATTGAGTTGTCAATATCTTACCTGAACCAATATTGAAACTCTTACCTATACTAGCGTCTGCCTTGGAATTGCGAATAATCTTTTGAATCTCTTGAATGAAAACTCGAGCTACATCACTGGAAACACCATTGAGTTGATCCTGGCGGGGTTGGGAGGCATGATGAGAAGTTCAGATAGAGAGTTTCCAAACACGGCAATAGGGCGTATGATGCTAGAATTCAGGCCTACCGTTCAAACGGCAGCCTGAAATAAGCAGCTCTGCGCTGTGCATCTTCGTATTGGAAGATGGCAACTGAGCACACCCAGGAATACGATAATACGCTAGACATTCAGTCCTTTTCCGAAGGCTATTGCACCAATAGTATTGCCCCATGGGGCGAATAGACACCCCGGTGGCCGTGTTTCGGGAGCGGTACGAAAGTAATGGGGAGGCAATTGTACAATAACCTTTCCCTATGGTTCGTTTTAGGATATGCGCAGTGGCTGTATAGGTAGCTGATCGCTGCGGGTCTATCAGCGGGGTCCTCTATCAGCCTGGGAGTTTGTGTACTTGTATATGCTACCATAGTCCCGCCTCTTCTCTTTCCTCCTACTTGCCTCCAGCTGGAGATTCTGCAATAGTGCTATTCCTCAAACCGGCTTGACCCGCTAACACGTATTATTATTCCTCTTCCCTCTCGCGACGATTAGTTCATTTCGTTCAGAGCCTTTTTTACTATCAGAGCCTTGCTTTTGACCTCTAGGCACATCTCAGATCTACCACCCCCGCAAGGTAATTTCTGACCTTTTCTTCAGACCTAGGGTCCTTAGCACCTGGGACGTAATTAACAGCTTCCAGAAAAGTGAACATTATAGCCACCCTTCGATAAATCGGCTGCTTAGGGAAGGGAGCCTTAATCTTATGGGCGCTCAACAAACCGAGTATAACGATGAGTTCCACATATCGAAGGTTTATCCCTATCGCCTCTTAAGTAAGCTCCCAAGTTTTACTGATAACCGAACTATGGTGGCTATAGTGGTGTTTGTAGATACTTTGCGAGCGGTGGGAAATGTCGCTTTGGAGGTAGTTGCAAATTCTCCCACGATAACGGTTCATCCTCCTCTTCCGCCCCGGCCAAGGCAAAGCGCGCTTGCCAATTCTTCCAAAAGGGCCGATGCACGCACGGTGATGAATGCAAATATTCTCACGACCCCAATCTTCCAAAAATTGTCGAAGACCCGTCTAGTGCAGAGTCCCTTTATCGTGGATGGAGCAAGTTGCTCGGAAGAAGAAAAAACTATGGGAGCGTGCAGGCCCCCCCCCATCTGATGAGTGATCAAATGGAGAAGTTTCTTTTAGATGCACTGCAAATCCTCGAAATTGGGACTACAGAAACCATCCAACAATTGATTAGAGACCTCGGCTCTGAAGAAGGGCTTCGCCGAATAGCTCAGATCGTTGAGGCCACTTTCGCACCCGGCTATTCGCTTCAGAGACTCTCGTTTAAGAAACACGCCATCCCATTTTTGAAGGTTATGGCCCACGAATCAATGCGGAATTCGTTGATTCTTGAGAAAGAAGTGGGGACTGTTTTCAGCTTCATGTACGGCCCCGATGGCCGAAGAGGCATCCAATTTTTTCGACAAGTTGCAGATAACCTGCCGGAGTTATCGAGAACGGATGATCAAGTGGACTTCGAGAGTACATTTTCTGCCGCAACTTCGGCGCTGTTTAATACTCTGAATATGAATCAAAGCGCATCGGTTCAGGAAGAATTCAAACCAATCGTTGACGCCTTAAGCGCATCCGCCACGAAGAACGGTTCCGACGCTATATTTAATTATGCGTTTCGTGCTTCCCAAGACGAGCTTAGTCGGATCAAGGCTCTTCTTAATATGGGTGATGCAATCCCGCGATCGGGGAGCATAGTGCCATTGCGATTCGCAAAGAACCCCAAGCTGCAGTATCAGACGCAGGTAGACTTCCCGGGTGATTTATCCCTCGAGGGCCCAAGACACGATAACGACCACTCTAATATCTCCAAAATCCGTATTTTACCATCGGCAGAGGAGATACTATCTCACCGGAATGAATTTCTTCCCCAAAGGTCATTGGATAGCCCCCATCACCTAGAGGGTATTTCGCGGGTCTTTGATTTTCAATTCCGATTGCTCAGAGAAGATACCTCCGGTCAACTCCGGGAAGCTGTGCGAGTGGTCCACGAGGATTGGCAAGAGCTTATAGAGACCAAGAAAAAGGCAAAGAAGAATAAGGGGCGCAAATCTGAAATTCATACGTTGATCTACAAGAACGCACTAATCGAAGAGGTAGAGTTCAGTGCAAAGGAAGGACTTGTACTCACAATGACTTTCGACCAACCGAGTCGAGTGACAAAACTCTCGGATGCAGCACGCCTTGAGTGGTGGAATAGGTCAAAATACATGGCTATTGGCTCCCTTCTATGTCTAATGGATAACTCTAAGAGAAGCACCTTCTTCATGGTTTGTCAAAGGGATGTAAAGAAAGCCAAGCCGAGGCAAACCCTCAGCACGGGACGCAAGAAGACTGTTTGGGACCTCGCTTCCAATTCCGAAAGGTGTATGGTTAAGTTTCGCTTTGCCGAGTCGATTTCACAAAACGATATCGTCAATATTTTCAACTCAGTCACAGGATTCGGAAATGCTGATACCACCAGAGCCCTGGTTGAGTTTCCGGGGATACTTTTCGCCTCCTTTGATCCAGTTCTAAAAACCTTGCAGCAGCTATCGAAGAGCTCGAGCCTCCCATTTCAAAAATGGCTTGCCCCGTCACCCGTTTATCACTACTCTCCGGACCCCAAGTCTGAGTACACCCTTGTCCCGCCTCCCCTATATATGACGAGGCCAGGAACAGAGCTAGATTTGAGTGGCATTACCGGTGGATACCCGTTGAAGTACTCAATAAATCGCCTTTTCAGGATGGAAGAATTAGAAGCCCGTACCACTCTTGACAAAGGCCAGTGCCGGGCAATGATTGCCAGTTTGAGTCAAGAGCTGTCCTTGATCCAAGGTCCGCCGGGGACAGGAAAGTCATATCTTGGGGTGCAGGTTATTAAGGTTTTGTTAGCGAACCGATTAAAGACCAAAATTGGTCCTATTATATGCGTGTATGGCCACCTTTCCCGTTCATATCCTCGGCGACTATTGGTAGAACTAGAATCTGACTCTGAGAACTACCAGTTGCTATACGAACCATGCTCTTGATCAATTTCTAAAGCATCTTCTTGATGAAGGGATAACGGATATTGTTCGCATCGGATCCCGCTCCAAGGACGAAGAAATAGCAGCCCTCTCATTGAAAAATGTCTGTCAGCTATCTCAAGGGCCTACGGTAATCGAAAGACGTGAGATCGGGAAAACCATGCATCGCTTGCAAGATATTAGCGAGGAGATGGACAGCGTTCGCGTTCAGTTACTTAACCCGGACCAGCCGTATAGCTTGAAAAGGTATCTTGAGGATCACCAACCTAGGGCCTACGCCACATTATTTAGCTTTGGGCAGGATGAATACGGATTTATAGAGCAGGATGAAGATGGATTCACAGAGCAGGATGAAGACGGATTCACAGAGCAGGATGAAGACGGATTCACAACTGTCAGAAGAAAACCCCGGGGTGGGGATCGTGCGGTCATTGAAAACTGGATTAGGCATAACGACCCGGTCTACCCTTATTTTGCAAAAACCAATAGGCCAATCGATGAACTTTTGGGACTGGATATTCGATATATGTCCTACGAGGAGAAATTGAAGCTTAGGCAATACTGGCTTGATGACATGATAACTGTTGCGAGCTCGGAACTGCTCGGGGGGGTTGACGAACATATGGAATGCCGTGCACATCTCAGCAAGCAGTACCAAGAGAAGGAACGCCGATGCCTTTTGGCTAGCAAAGTTATTGGGGTAACCACCACAGGGTTCGCATCAAGATCGGAGCTTATCCGCTCTCTTACAGCGAAAGTCTTAATGTGTGAAGAGGCTGCGGAGGTCCTGGAAGCCCACATCCTAAGTGCGTTACTGCCGACGCTAGAGCAGACCATTCTCATTGGAGATCATCAACAGCTACGGCCCCAGATCGCGAATCACGACTTCTCTATTGAAAATCCCCGGGGAGGAGCAAAATATGGGTTAGACACCTCGTTGTTTGAGCGCACAGCCGAACATGAAAGGTACGGAGGTAGGAAATTCCCTATCGCAGAGTTGGAGACACAAAGACGGATGCATCCATCTATTTCTGCCTTGATCAGGAACACACTTTACCCTAAATTACAAGATCACCCTGATACGCTCAAAAACCCTCCCGTCCCAGGCTTGGCGAAGCGGCTATTTTGGATGGATCATAGACATCTCGAAGCAGGAGCAGATAAAATGGAATTGATACAGACTTCCCACGCGAACGATTTTGAAGTCGATATGGTTGTTGGGCTCGTGAGACATTTGTCTCGACAAGGTGTGTACAAGAGTGGTGATATCGCAGTATTGACACCCTACTTAAGACAGATGTTCAATCTAAAAAAAAAGTTGGGCTCGGTTTTTGAAGTTGTAGTTGGAGACAAAGATCAGGAACAGCTCGATTTGGAGGAATTAAAGGAGGACGGGGATTTGGAACCAGACCCACCAATCACGAGACAAAGGGAAATTAAGAAAGGGAACTTACTAAACGAAGTAAGGGTTGCTACCGTGGATAATTTTCAAGTAAGTATAAACCGCCGATTCGTCGAGATCTTGTGACTGAATTTTATGTGAATCCATCAGGGGGAAGAGGCCAAGGTTGTGGTAATATCGCTAGTCAGAAGCAATGACGCCAACAAATGTGGATTTTTGAGAACCCCAAACAGGATCAACGTGCTCCTAAGGTAAATTCCATGCCATTAGGCTTACAATCCATTGCTAAATGTATGGGTAGTCGTGCCCAACATGGGATGTACATTTTTGGCAATGCCGCCACCTGCACTGGGGTAAAAATGTGGTCAGATGTTATCGGTATGTTCGAACAAGAGGGCAACATCGACGAGAAACTTCAGCTCCGCTGTCCCCGGCACCCGGATACCCTGATAAATGTCAAGACCCCTGAGGAATTCCATGTCTTCTCTCCCGAAGGCGGATGTATGCAGCGCTGCGAGTGGAGACTGGACTGCGGTCATCCATGCGTCAAAAAATGTCATTCGGATACACTTCATAGGAGCACAGTATGTATGGATAAGTGCGAGCGGATCTTTAAGCACTGTGATCATGCTTGCCCTAAACCATGCGGGGTTGCTTGTGGCAACTGTGTCGTATCGGTACCTGGAGCCGTCCTGCTGTGTGGGCATATATCATCGACCCTGGAATGTTTCGAACTCCAAGACCTCACACGTGTCAAATGCAAGGTGGTGGTCAAGCGAACTCTTCCCACATGCGGGCATGTGGTATCTCTAAAATGTTCCATCAATGTCGACGGGTACAAATGCAACGAGCCATGTGGGGCAATGCTTCCTTGTGGCCACCAATGCACGTCGAAATGCAGACAATGCACCAGGCGGATCGATCTTGGGGATGGGCTACAGACTACTGTCACGACCCACGGCAACTGTAAGGTTGCCTGTGGAAGGAAATTCGCCAACTGCAAGCACAGTTGCAGTGTGCCTTGTCATGATGGTGACCCCTGTAAACCGTGCAATCGGCCCTGCGAGGTTATTTGCGCACATTCGCGTTGCGGGAAGAAATGCTCAGAGGCCTGTGCTCCGTGTGCTGAAGAATGTCGGTGGTCGTGCGAGCACCGAGGAGTCCGTTGTGAGATGCCATGCGCCGCTCCTTGCGACATTAACCCATGTTCTGAACGCTGCGACCTGCAGCTTGCGTGTTCTCACCAATGCCCCTCTGTCTGCGGAGAAGAATGCCCATCAGAAAAATACTGCCAGGAATGTGGAAGTGACGAAATATTGGACAGAGAGGTCGACCTGATCATGTTTGAGACTTACCGCAATATCAATTTGGACGAGGATCCAATCATCGTTCCCAAATGCGGGCATTTCTATACCTTAGACACATATGACAGCCATATGGACCTAAAAAGGGTGTATAGACTTAATATGTTTGGCAAAATTGTCGGCCCAAGACCGCTTGACGGGAGCGACGAACCGGCCGATGGAGACTCAGTGAAGGAAGAGCTGAAAATCAAAAATTGTCCGGATTGCAGAGCTCCACTCAGAGATATCCATCGATATAACCGTATCGTTAAATCTGCAAGCCTTGATGAAGCCACACGGCGCTTCTGTATCAGTAGCAATATTGAGCTTGTCGGATTATTCAACGAGGTTTCGGAAGCGGAGGATCTATTGGAGGCCAACCGGGGAGATTTTAAACGAGACCTGAGAACCAGACGCGTGAACGACCAAACAACCTCCACGGCACTACTGGATCGTGTGAAGCGCAACACAGGCCTTGCCAGACGACTACAAGTCTATGTTTTGAAGGTTAAGGAGGAGGAGCAACCTTACGGCAAAGTTCGCCAACTGGTGCTCAACGCCGAAAGGCGCAAGGGCACACAAAGCAACTTTGTTATCGATAGCTCGATGGTCCAACTCGGGTTCAGACTGAAAGGTCAATTGCTATTTTTCCAGTTGCGTTGGGCGGATTTGTGGGACAGGCACGAAATTAGCACCGACCCGACTCTCCCCGAAGATCTCCGCAAAACACATAGAAAAGCAATCCTCGAGCAAGTGAAGAAAATGTGGATAGAATGCGGAACACTTGTCACCGAGTGCCAGAGTGCAAAGATGGAAAAGCAGGAGTGCGAAGCTCGAATTTACCAGGCACAGTTCTTCGCACTCTATCGGAACAAACTGATCAGCGAGAGAGAAACCAGGACACGGACACTTGAAGTTGTAATGGCCAATCTCGATATTCGCCATGCCGAACCGTTACCTCAAGAACCAATTCCTGAAGATGCCGGGACGGAGAGCCTTGAGGGAATACACGAATCCCTTAATCATTGCGAATATCTCTGCAGGAAACTCCCAGGCACTGTTGGCCCCCTAAAAGATAGGGTCGGCCAGGCCCGTCGGTTGCTCGGGGGTGGAGTATTCTATGCTCCTGTTAGCGCAGAGGAGAGGAGGCTTGTTCACTTAGCAATGAGCGCAGAATTTAGTAGCACGGGAAGATGGTATACCTGCCCCAATGGTCATCCGGTAAGTAAAGGATCGCAGCCATCATAATTCCGGGTGTAATCTAATCGATTGCCAAATAGTTCACAATTGGAAACTGTGGAATGGCCCGTCAGGCGAGGCCTTGCCCAGAGTGCGGGGAAACAATTGGAGGAACAGGTTATCAACTTGCACAAGGTGTTAGACGTGCGGAGGAGTATGCGGTGTTCGACTTCCAACACGGGAGAGGCGGGGGATAGCGCTATACGCGCCGATTCATTACTTATGATTTACCGTTTACCGTTTTATTTCTTTCGGAGGCAGGTTCTCAATGCTTGTTTACAACGTTGGCCATTAAAGCCAATAGGTTTTTTGTTTTTCTTTAGTTATTTCATGGCAATTATTTATATCAATGAAATGGTATAGTTTATTTCTCAACGAAGGAGAGGGGGGGGCATCCAGAATGGAGTATCAATTCATCAGATAGGGATAAATTCAATCTGGACGGTTGGGAAATCCTCTAGGCTACTAATATCATATGTGAATATGAATCTCCCCAAGTCAGTGCAAATACGAAGTGGGTGGGTATCTCAGTGTCAGAATAAAAGCAGAGCTACGCTATCCCTTAGGCTGTCTAAAAGAATTCGTTACTAGCACGCTAAGGCCAGATTTAGGCAGCCGCGAGCTGTACTCGAGTACGGTACTTGGTCAGGAAATAGGATTCTTCGGTCTTTTCAAAGCTCAAATGACTCAGCCCTTGGGGTCGGCTTAAATATTCCCTCCACTCAAATTGCTCCAAAATAGCCTTGGCGATCTGAGGCACAAGAATTCATTATCACCACGCTCAAGGGATAGCTCCAAGAGTTTTTTCAAGTGTCGTAATGGCTATGATACCGGTACTTGCTTTGTTAACCAATGCCGTAGGGACTAGGGTGACTAAGCCCGGGCAAAAACACGGCAGAAGCGCGGCCCCTCTCCCTCTTCCATGACAGAAAGAGGAAAAATTGCCAGCCCTTACTGAGAGAGAGAGAGGAATGCCCAACAACATAGCACAGGATTCAATTATTCAAGTTTCCACAGTAGGCGGCCTGGCGGCTGATGATCCAGGGGCAGTCGCGTTCAGATAAAACGGCCCGAAGGTATCGCCACTCAACCATACGCAGCCCTATAATTACAATAGAATAAACTCAAGGGCGGCTACCACATGTCACTGCAGCGTTGGCAACCGGTAACTAGCCAACTCAACGCAAGCGTCTGTGGAAAAGCCACAAAAGACCATGTGTGCTCTAGTTCTCCAACACCAGATATTATGTGTATGCCTCAATGGTCTAGTGGTATGATTCCTGCTTTGGGTTGTTGTAGCAACATTTATGCAGGAGGTCTCCGGTTCAATCCCGGATTGAGGCCTTTTTTTTTCTCAACTCTCCCGACTTATTTGTAAGGCTTATTATGGTGCAAACTCAGCGATTCCGCATCCAAGCCGGGCCTCTCGTCATCGGCTGAGAAAGGCCCAGGTTTGGGGGCACTGAGCTGGGGATGCCGGGCTTTAGAGTACCGGGGCATTAAGGATCCGATGTGTGTAACGATGAGAGTGTAATATCAGCTTACTGTACCCCCACCCACTGAGCAAGTATGTTCTCCCTGAACACCCAGCCTCACAGGGGATACCACGCTCTCCCAACAATCACGCCGCCCAGCGAAACCGCAGATTCATTCTTTTCGGTTGTAATTAGGAACTCCTTGTGATTGAATAATTAAGAATTTGAACGACAGGAGGGCATTCTTGTATCCCTCCAAATCCACTTGTCTAGAGACTGGTGATAGGTAGTCCGATCAGCATCGAACTTCGAGTGACCATCTGTGAAGAATAAAGGGAGCAGCAAGGGGACCAGTCTGAGTAATTCAGGTCACCAGTCGGTTGCCAAGCGCGTGCCCCCTTTGCACTGGTGCTGCAGGTGGCATACCACTCAGTGGCCAATCCTAACAGGGCCTCCCCACGCACGCATCGCAACAGCCGTTCGTAGGCTCGTGTCTCGTCTCCGTTTTTGATCCTAGGCCAATCTCAGCCGACTCCACCACCTGCAACCTTCCCCTCGCCCCCTTCATTTCGTTCTCAGTTCCGCTGGGCAACAAACCCCCTCCTACGAAAAACAAACCGGACCTACTGGAAATTTACCCCACGTCGATCCTATCATCGTCTTCAATAAGTAATATGGATTTCAGCAAGATTCAAGGCTTCGGCAAAAACATCTCGTCCAGCTTCACACCATTCGCTACCCGCACCCAGCAGTTTATGCGGGAGCAGCTTGGGCAAGCTGATGAAAAGGTATTCGGTGATGCTTTATTTTCCCAAGCTTTCTGAGGATAGACGGGCTATTTTTTGTCTGTTTGTCTTCGAATCTGCTTATCGGTTCTCCGCCTCTCGGTGCTCGCTCCGGTGCTGGTACCCTGAACCGAAGGTGTTTTTCATCTGGCTTTTATCATTTGCGCTTGCCCTTTGATACCCGGATGATTCCCTCATTTATTTCATGTCGTGCCCCTTCTGTGTTTTTGTTTACTAGTTTTCCGAGACGTTTTTTTGGGGGCTGTCCGATTCATGGGGAGCTAACATTATTGAAGACCCAACTCCCTCCCGATTATCTCGAGCTTGAAAAACGTGTCGATGCATTGAAGGGCGTTCATCAGAAGATGCTGGCAGTTACGTATGTCATTCCTCTCAGCTCTGCCTGGTAGATATTTTACTGACAGTTCACCAGGGCGCAATATGGTAATGAGGTGAGCTTATAAAGACCTTGTAGTTTATTGTAGATGAACTGGGCGTCCTAACGGTACATGAACTTGAACTGATAGTCTTACGATTATCCACCGAATCTGGTAGGCCTTTTACCCCTCCTCCGATAGCGGGTCGGAGTTGGTTCGGCAGAACATTTGGCAGTGCTGACGTATGGCAGCGTGAGTCCATTGTCGACTTGTCTCGCACTACCATGGAGAAGGTTCAGCTCCTTGGGAACGCTAGTACTGCCGCCGAAGCTCAGAATATTTTGACCAAGCCCGGTACCAAAACTGCTCCGAAAACATTCCCGCATGCTATCGGCCGCGCTTCGCTTGCTGCCGCCCATTCTCTTGATCCTGCTGAGCCCCTCGCTGCCGCTCTTGAGAAGTACGCTCTTGCCAGCGAGCAAGTCGGCGAAGCTCGTTTACAGCAGGATGCTCAGATTGTATCCAGATTTAACTCTGCATTCACCACTACTCTCAACACCAACTTGATGTTCGCTACTAAGGCTCGCAAGAACGTTGAAAATGCACGTCTTTCTCTCGATGCCGCAAAGTCTAGAGCGAAGACAGGTGGAGGTGGTATTGGGTTTCCTGGACTCGGTAGCCCCGGGCGCAAAGATGGTGTTGTCGAGGATGAGGGCTTGACGGAAGAGCAGAGAGTGGAGGTTGAAACTGCTGAGGACGAGTTCGTAGGATGCACAGAAGAGGCTGTTGGTGTCATGAAGAATGTGCTTGACACCCCCGAACCTTTGAGGAATCTTGCGGACTTGGTTCAGGCCCAGTTGGAATTCCACAAGAAGGCTTACGAAATCTATTCTGAGCTGGCGCCTTTGATTGAGAGCTTGCAAGTTGAACAAGAGGTATGACAGTTCTTTATACTGTTTTTGTTTTCTATGGATTTCTTCTCGGGGGGTTTAATTCTTTGAGTAGCGGCTGATCAGAGCTGCTGCTTGGGATATAAAGTCCAAGAGAAGCGAGGAGTTTTGAGATTATGTCTCAAGGGTGGAGATGATCCAATCATTTTCAATAAAATGGAATAGACCTGAACTAACCACACTGTAATTGTTTTAATAGGCTAGTTATAGAAAGTCTAGGGACGAGGCATAAGTTGGATTGAAAGTGATCGGCAGTGTTGGCCGAGGATACAAAACAAAAGTGGAAAAAAACCTCGAGGTCAACGATGCTGATTTTTATTGGCTTTGGTTGTTCTGTCAATTCTAGTGTTCTCTGTGGGCTAAGCTCCGGCAGTAGCTGTCTCCTGGGGACGGAGGGTCCTTTTCTTTTTATTCCTTTCGGAATACTACTCATTACCTTCGGCTTGCTTCTTCATATTTTTCTTGAGTCGTAATCCTTCAATTTTTACTCTGTAGCTTCGAAAGGTAGTATTTACCACTTTCCTTAAATAGTGTTTTACGGTACGATATTTCGCGAGATGATGAAATCCATTGACGAGAAGCGATGCAGTGCAACCTCTTATTGTCTCGTGCTGAGGGCTGTGTTGTGAAGTGTGATATGAATACAAATATGTGCCACATGCAGGTGCGGCAGGATTGGATGAGATCTCTCTTGTGGTATTAGGGGCCGCGATAGGATAATTTTGTATCATATTCCCACCCACCATACCGGGGATTTAGTCCGGGTTTGTTCTTTCGGGCAGATTCTTTTATTTTCTCGGAGGTAACAAGATGCGTTGCTTGGGTTTCTCACTCGAACTTCGGATCTATCGTAGGATTTAAACAAGTAATATTGATTTGATTTCTTGTTGGATCTGAATCCCTTTTTAGCTTGTAGGTATGCCGTTAGGGTTTCGTAGGCGAATTTCCCGAGTATTACACTCGAGCACTACACCGAAACTGCCTCGGTCTTAGTTTGAATTTCTCTAGGCGTTTCCACCGATATTACAAACCCACTAGATTTGCATTCTGACAACAACAGATACGGAGGGTTCTACAGTACCTATTCAAGTTCTTAGCTCCCTCCCGCGTGTCTTCCCTCCTCTCCTCCTCTCTCAATCCTCCAGCCCTTTTGTTTTCCACCCTCAACCTTAACACCCTCTTCTTCTCCTCCACACGGTATTGTACCACGACCACGGTATATCACAGCACAACCTTCCTTCGATCATCCATCCCTGCGTCTTTCCTCCCGACAGCGCCTTCCCCGGATTTTCAACCTTTGAGCCTCACTCACGAGCCCCACTGGATCTCAATATCCACCTGCCTCACATATACTATCCACACATTCTCCTACTCCTCCATCTCTCGGGGGAGATTGGCGTTCGTACCGGTCCTTTTGTCTCTAGATACGCCTAAAAGTTTCGAACCCGCCACAAGATTTCCCGCTCGGAGTAGATGCCCATGAAGGCCGAAGAACTAAAAAATCAGGGGAACGCGTGAGTTATCCCTTTCACCACCTCCGATTTGCTCTCATTAACGTGAAGATGATAGGTGTTATGCTGCTGGCGATTATGTTGGAGCGGAGAAATTTTATACTCAAGCGTGAGCTCTTCTTTCCCCTCCCATCCAAGGGAGGTAGGTTTTTTTTTTTGTTAGATGCTAGAAATGGATTTGATGGAGGGCAGATACTGAGTTATTGGGACGTTTTAGAATTATAAAGGACTCTACGAATGCCGCCTTCTTCACTAATCGTGCGCTAGTAAGATTGCGCATGGACATGTACGACCAGGTCATAGACGATTGCTTAAAAGCTATTGATCTCGTCCCATCTTCACGTATGACCACTCTCGAATGGACACCGTGCGTGGAAACCTCTCATCTCACAAACAAGGATAATATAGTGAAAGCATATTCATACCTCGGACAGGCGCAGCTCAAACTCGGCTATCCGAACGAAGCTCTATCATCTACCCTTCGCGCATACGAACTAGCCATTGCGCAGCGCTCTCCTAGCGTTGGCACTATCGCAACGACATGTCTCGAAGTCAAGAAGAAGCGCTGGGAACTCTCGGAAGAGCGCCGTCGTACTCGCGAATGCAACTTGTTGAAACAGATGACACAGATAATTGAGCGTGATGCGGAGCGCGAGGTTGATCTTATCCTTCGCTCCCCGACCTGGGATCCTGTTGCGAGTGGGAGGGATTACTCCGGAAGTCAGGTCCAGGACAAGATTGACGATGTTAGGAGCACTGCTCGGGAGAAGATCCAGACTCTCGAGGATGTGTTTGGCAAAGCCGAGGCGGAGAGGTGTGGAAAGAGGGAGGTTCCAGATTACTTGATTGATAACATTACCTTCAGTGTTATGCTCGACCCCGTCATTGTTCGTCCCGAATTCCCCTCCCCGCAAACCTTTTTTGAACTCAAGATATTAACACGGATGCAGACCAAACATGGCCATTCCTATGACCGCGTGACATTGCTTGATCACCTTAAACGTTCTCCCACCGACCCTCTCACAAGAGAGCCGCTAACTGAAAAAGACTTGAGACCAAATCTAGCTCTTAAGGCCGCCTGCGAAACTTTCCTTAAGGAAAATGGCTGGGCAGTGGATTGGTAAATTTGTGAAATATGATGGCGAAAAAAAAAAGGCAATTACAGTTTTCAGCTACCTTGTCGAATTCTGTTTTCTTATTTTTGCTTTATTCCTGCTCGTACCCGCCGCCGCCTTCCCCCTCTCCCACCAGGGAAGCGCGTTGTGATATTAAGTCGTTCTTAATAAAAAATTTCCCTTTTTCCTTTTCAGCCAGGTTTTGTTTGTTTCGTGTATTGCTGGCGTGATGGCATTTCCGGCTTTGGCATATGGGGTTTCAAATAACGTTTATACTCTTTTTTTCCTTCTCTCTCTTCGCTTCTTCTTCTTTCTTTCCCTCCCAACGCAATTGCTTTGCTCAGTCGTTTGATATCATACTGGAGGTGGTCGGTGAGTTTGGTCGGGAATTTGGGCTGAAACTATCTAAGGGTTGGTTGGTGGTGGAATTAGGGGTTGTTTAGATCATGCCAGACGCCAAAAACTGGCTCGCCTGTTCGCTTTTTCTTTTCTTTTTCCGCCTAGTAATGCATGCATACAGGAGGGCTGTGCCGGGCATAAGTTCCTCTGTGGGTGGGTTCACTTTTTTCCCTCTTTCCAAAATGCCCTTCCTACCATCCCCAAACAATGCCGTACTCGCTCTATCGAGAAATAGAGCTTGTAGAATCAAGGAGGAGCCGGTTTTAAATGGTTTTGTGCAGAGTTTCCCTCTGGAGGCTCGGCTCTTGTTGGGACCCGCTCACTGTTGGATATGGTCAGGTGATGGTCGGTTTCAGGCGCCCGGCACCATAAGGTTTGTTTGGGATCGTTTGGGAAGGGAGAGGTTGTGTTCAGGGTCAAGTCGTGAGCAGCGTGCTGTGCCTGTGCGGTAGACTATGGTACTCGGATACAGTGCAAGCATAGTACAAATCTTCATGGAGAGTGCGATGTTAGGAATAAGTGGGAAAGCAGCCGCCTGATGATCTCCTAATATCGTACTAGATCCTCCCGAAAGAACTCTTGGCTAGGCAACAGCTACCTTCCCCATTTATTCTTGATCCTCCCTACTAAAATCTCGGTCTTTTTGTGATAAAAGTGTGAAATCCGGGAACAGACGAGGGGGGGCTCCGGTACTAGTACTGTGCCAAGGTAGGAATGGGACGGTAGCCTAATCTTTTCTAACGATAGCAGGGAAGTGAAGCCGGTTCCTTGCGCTACGATAGGATCGGCCGCAGGGCAAGAACTCGTTATCGGTTGTCTGGGCTTGCTGTATTGGTGCTTGTGGCTTTCTCGGATATGCTTCGATAGAGTGGCAGGTTATAAAGATAGATTCGGTTATTTATTTATTTATTTATTTAGTAGTTTTTTTTCTCGTTGAAGCTTATTTATGATTGGAGAGAAAGACTCTGGGCATGAAGTAAGTGCGGTTCTGGGCCAACCAGATTGCCGGGATTTGATTCTGGATGCGAAATGGCAAAGTCCCCATTATCTGTGCGCGTTGAGGTTGGATGGGGTGTGTGAAGAGGAAGGTGTCAGCTGTCAACACGTGCAGGAAGAGGATGTTGCAGGATCATGAGAAGAGGGGGGATTTGCGTGATGGCGACGTGAGTTTGTCGGTGTTTTACGGGTTAAGGGTGAGATTGCCTGTGATCTTGAGATAGGTTCTGAAGGGCAGGGGGGAAAGGAGGAAACTTAGGGGAGGAAAGGGTAGAAAGGTATGATAGTTGGTGGTATTGGAGCCTATACAAGTGTTTAGTGTGGGTATCATGTCAGTGGGAGGTAATGTGGGGGGGATACATTAGGGCGAGGTTGAGGAGAGGTGTAGAGTTTTTGATGGACCACAACACTCGAGTAGCCTCTTGAGTTTAACATTACTGCCAGAGAGGCTCTGGGCGTTACGCCTTAACCACTCCTTAACCACTCCTTAACCTACCGGTATGATGGTGGAATCCTCTCCAGGGAAGGCTAATTATACCCCCCAACCAGTGTATCATAGCCAGGAAAAAAAAAAGTCCCTTGGCCGTGATGAGAGTATCATTGTTTCCTCCCCCTTCATTCCCTACATTCCTTCCTTTCGACTCCGAATTCATTCACTTAGCTCCCGTATATATATAATATTATATGCATATCTATGTTTCTTTTTCCACCGCCATACCCACCCACCAGTGACGATCATCCCGGTGTTAGGTCCCCTCTCAAACAAAATAAATATGACGACCAAATACCCAAGTATCATAGCAACAACCAAAAAAAACAAAAAAAGCCCTCCTTTCCCTTACCCCTTCCCCTTCTCCCTTCCCTCCTTTTCTCTCCTCTCCTCTCCTTCTTTTCACTTCACTCGAGCTCAATCACGGTAATTGCCGTGATTGTCTTTGTACCCCGCAGCACGCTTGCCAGGCCTATTTGTACCCAGTCCAACCACCAGCAGTCACTTGTGCTCGAAAACCCTGTTTCGCTTACAACTAATAACGGTAGTGTCAGCCGCAAAGGGCGACGGGGTACTCGAGTAGGTAACAGCAGCAGGCGCAGCGGCAACCCTGGAGGGAGAAAGGGAGAGAGGGAGCTCACTCAACATAAACCGGCGGAACCTACACTTGGCCTAACATCACCTTTCCCCCCCCCACACACGTACTGACAAATCGGTTTCCCGATAAGTCCTGACGCTCTTTTTTCGTTTCTTTTGGGGGAAAGAAATTTGCTGTTGCTTTGCTTCACTTTACTTCTCTAGTGGGTTCCCTTCTTTCATTCTCCCCGGGAGATTGAGAAGGCTGTTTAGTGGAAGGTTTGGAGTTTGCTTGCTCGCAAAACTAGGCTGCAATCGGTCCATCATGAATTTGCAGATCCGGTCGAAGAGAAATGGAATGCGGTTCGATATCGTTGGCAATCTGCCAGAGGATCTTGTTGCTGAGGTTTTATCATATCTTCCTGATATGTCGGATATGCGTCGACTGATCCATTGGCAAACAGTATGTCTTTTACTTACATATATTCTCCCTCCTTTTTATTTTATTTTACACCCTTTCAATTTTGTTTTATCAAGTGCAATATTAACAACAAACAAAGGTTTCCAAAACATGGAAGAGAATGCTACACTCCCCAATGACAAAAGTCTATCACCAACTCCTCCTTTACAACACCCATCTACGGGCACTTCTCCCACCACCGCACTACTACGGGGCTAGTCATTCATTCTACTCCTATGCCGTCTTCCGTAGAGCCCTGCGAACCGACCTGGCCATCCGTAAGGGCAATTTCAGCTCCGCAACACCGCAGATGTACGAGGCTTGTAAGGGTTACGCTAAGGGGGAGAGGTATGGAGCTGTAGACGGGGGCCCGTTCTTCTCGGATGGGTTTCTGGTCTGGTTGGAGAGGAGTTCGAATCTTATGACGGGTGGGAAGACGATCTGCGTGCGGTATCTGGATTTTTCGAATGTCGATAGGGCATCGGCGAGACAGCAGCCTATTAACAAGTCTATTTTTGTCACGCAATTTGAGAGGCCTGGGGAGTCAGAGCCGCATCTCGAGACCGTTTTCAGAAATACTTCGAATCATTGGGTTGCGATGGGATATGGATCTGGGATTGTTGCCTTTTGGTCTTTTATGGAGTAGGTTCTCTGGCTTTTTTTTGCCCTATGGATTTTGTGTGATAAGTTGTTGACTTGAAGGGACAGCAAGTATATTACTGTGATGGGCATTCATGAGTCGAACAAGTCCCGTTGGAAATTGCCACTATCAGCCCTGCTGCCTCCGCCGGATGGTGGGAATTTATACATTCGGGAGATGTTCTGTAGTAAGGATTATCTGGTTATCAGTATCTCGCGATCAGCTACTTTGCAGGTATTTTCCATGTCTAGTCGTAAACGAATCCACTTGATCAACCTTCGGGAAGGGTCCCACAATAAGGAAACGACGGACTTTTACTATGATACCGTTGCTGGTGGGAATGCTGAATACGCTGCTGGGATTGGCGATAACAGGTACTTTATGTATGCTAATACGGGGCCGACCGCCTCCTATCATAATACTATCTCAGGTTATCGTGAGCCGCCTTCAGAGTTATGCTTCTACTGCTGGGACTTGAAGCCACAATCCCCCGATACGGAAAGCCGCTATTCCTGGAACGACCAGCTAGAATCCCTTGAAGCGGAGGAGCTTTTATCAAACATCCATGAGCCCCACTTCAACATTCCAGTCGACCCATTAGCATCTAACCAGAGCATTTCATCCACAGATGCTCCAAAACCACCAAAATATAACCCACCGCTAACCTTCCTCCGTCCAATGAGCCGGATCCCCATCGATCTCTCCTGGAAAGCCCCCTTCCGCCTCACCCCTCCAAAGATAAAACTCAACACCTCGGCCCGCGAGCTCCTCTTTTACTGTCCGCAGCACTGCCATCCACCACACCTCTACCTCCGCTTCTCGTACCCATACCCCCCAGAAACCCTCCATACCGAGGAGGAGCCCTGGTGCGACCACTGCGTGCGCAACCCACACCGTCATACCGCACGGGGATATACACCTGCCCTCCGCGAGGATGATCGTCGGTTCGCAAATCTAGAACTCAAGTACAACACAGAGCTGATCTTTAGCGACCAATCCCGACGATACCGCTTCGCCCTCTCCCCTATTTCCATCCTCCGAGGCGGAAAATCTCTTCGCGGGGCTATAACCGGAAGGAAAGAGCACCGTTGCAGACTACAAATGCTAAGACCTAACCCACCACCCCCCACTTTGGAGGATAGGAGGAAGGCGAGCGTTTGTGGCGGGATACCGGGCGAGATGAAGGCGCACTGGGATGTGTCCATGGGGAAGAAAGAGCCATGGAGGAGTGCGCAGGGGCATGGGAATAGAATTTGGGTGGATGGTGGATGGGAGGGTGTAGTGGTGCTTTTCAACGGGAGATTTGCGGTGTGGAGGTGGGGGGATTACGAAGCTGAGGAGGATGAGGTGTTCAAGGAAGTGACAGCCACGAGGAGGGTGTTGAAGAGACAGCTAAGGAGGCAGAGCTGGCTACCGGGGAAGACGTAGGTGTGGCTATCTAGTTGCGTGGTCCTGGGCACGGTGGAGCTTTGTTTTATTTCTTGTCTTGCGTTATAGTCCTGGAGTTCAGTATGTTACGGTATCCACCGGAGTTTGCCTCAAAAAATTCACTGTCTGCCTAGGATATGACTGGGCAGACCAATTCTTAGTGCTGCAGGCCGTTTTGTAGCTGGTTCTCAATGCTCGAGGTGTCCGGATCCCCACACCCCACCCCATTTTCGATCATGTTGTGTCACTCGCTCATGAAAACTCACCCGCCTGCTACTGACCCACTGGAGCCGGGGCAAAGTATGCCTAGATATGCTAATCACTCATGATGCTGCCTCTGGGGAACAAGTGCAGCAAAAAAAATCTGCCATACGCGCTGCATTGCGCGGCAACACGCTAGGAACACTTTCTAGCGTTTAACCCTCTTCGCTTTCTGGGGTACAAGTGCAGCAAAAAACATCTGCCATAACGCGCTGCATTGCGCGGCAACACGCTAGGAACTTTCTAGCGTTTTACCCCTTTCAGTTTGTTTGCCTCTCATTTAACTACTCCTTGCCCCTTTTTTCCCTATTCCCTTGCAAACCCCCCCCCCCCCCGCAACCCTCCAAACCGTCTTTATCGCCATGGCATATCGATTCAATCCTCATCACTTAATCGCCATCATGCACCAAGCATACATGAAATGTCAAGATGGGTTCCCTCGCCGTTGGGACCCAAAAGATCTCATTTTGAGAAACGGCATTGTCGACGACCGCGATACTAACCTTCGTACTTGCACCGTCCTGGATGCAATTGCAAGTTTGTCCGTCTATGAAGACCAACATCAAGTGTTCGCTATAGCCATGCAGATGGATTCTACCAACCGATTGATCCGCCTAACGATCGCAGAGAATCATGAAGTTGAGGACAAGCTAATCGGCCATCTCACCAGTGTATGGGGAAAGCTACAAGCATTGTCGGATGAGTACACCGAAATAAGGCCACTGGAAGAGGGTAGGGGAGAGTCACCCCCGGTGCCGTCGGGGGTTGCAAGCGTTTTAAAGGTGGAGATCTTTCGAGATTTATGCTTGTTCTCGTTGACCAAGCATATGGCCCGAGTCAGAAAGTGGGGTAATGGATTCATCGTCTTCATGAGGGCATTTGCTGGTCAGCGGGAGGAAACTGAACTAGACGACTTTGAGCAACGCTTTCTGAATGTCGGGTCTGCCTTATGTTTTATAACATACACGCTCATCGAACTTGCTGCGGATACTGAAAAGACACTTACCATGAGGGAATGGAGGCTGATGTATTCGGAAAGCATGGTAGTAAGTCATGGTCTAGAGCAAATCTTGGCTCATGGAAATGGATCTAGCTGCGAATATTTGGCAGACAAGTTAAAAGGTATTTCTCTATTCGAGTTCTTACAGTAGGCTTGATTTTCTAGCTTCTAACCTAAGTTTCCTTCTCTACTAGATACTCGTCCCAAAGATCAAGGGCCTTTCCCGCTTCGACGTGCTTTGGAAAAGCTTAGTTCTCTTTCTCGCCAGATTAGCGCTATACTTTCATTTGCCCATTCTCCACGCCTTCGGCCCGCCTTGGAATGTACAATGACGCTTTCAAGGGTTGCACCGCAGACTCGTACCGTGGAATTTCCCAGATCAAAGGAGGAATGGCTGTCCGTTTTGCGTGCGGTTTCTATACGGCCCTATAAATGGCAGGAGAGTATCGCCTCGAAGCTTTTGACAATGCATTCGCCGGTAGAGGACATGTGCCCAATCCATTGCGAATGTTTATTAATTCAATACCTCGAGACTACCAATAATAGTCAGTGGGACGATATCCCCCCTTTTACCTATATAGGAGTATCGAAGCTCAGTTGCAGTGCCTGCTACTTGTGGATACAGGCCTTCAATGAGCTGGGCGGACACAGGTTCCATACCAGGGGATCGCACGGGAAGTGGTGCTGGCCTTGGGGGGTGGCTGAGGTGGGAGGGGTGGAGGAGAGATTGGTAACGAAGGTTTATCATGAATACTACGCGCATCTTAGAGAACGGGCACAGGTGAGATCAGTATCGGACAGCAGTGGTCCGGACCTATCTCAGGGGGCACAGCCCTGCCCCAGCCCTGATGGAGAGGAATCCTTCCAGTCCAAGAAGCGGGCAAGAACTAAAAGGTCTGGGAGTCTCGCGGGGATGTATGAAGAGGTTTCGGTGCCGCCCGCGAAGAGGAGGGGTCGTTCCGAGGGGGTGGAATCGCAAAGGGGGTTTAGGGGGGGGCAATGTTTGGGGGATGGAGTTCCTGGGAGAAATGTATAGACAAAGGGCTGGGGAAATGATACCCCCCTTTTTTTTTTCATTACCGCAGAGTTTATAAAGTTTGTTGCGGCTCCGGCATTTGGCTTCCGGAGCCAGATCGAGGAGAGCCTGAAAAAGATAGCCTGTCACAATATGAAGTCGCTCGAAGAATTGGGTGTCTCCCTCTGACCACGATTCGTTGAACTGGAAGCTAAAATCCTGACTTCCCCGAGGGTAGTCTTCGGCCAAGGAACTGAGAACTGAGGCCCGAAGAATGGCCGTTGGAACCTTAGAGGAAAGAAATTTTATAAAGTGAGACAAGTTAACCCATCGCCCAGACTAGAGCGCTTTGTTAGTAATTTTATTGGTTTTGTAGCCGGCGACTCTCAGTGGTTATGGTTTGTTCCTGGCGGCCATGCTATGCGGGTTGACGAAAGAGGCATTGCCACTTTCACCAAGACCTGTGGGCAACAATTTTCCAATTACGGAGTCGCGACGAAGCCTAGATGCTCTTCTGTGGTCCATGGCCAATCCACAAGGAGATTTTGAGCGTTAGATCTATGAGATGATATTAAAGCTTCAGACGAGCAGTGGTGTTAGACCTAATCTCCTAGTTTTCATCCTTCCAAATGTTGTAGTGGCGGCCGTATTGCGCTATTAAGAAAATTTGCGACTCAACCTTCGGAATTGCCTCCCAGTAAGGGTATTCAAAGATGGGAACGGAAAACAATGGTTGAGGTTGGGAAAAGAAAAAAGGCTCTTGGCATATTTGACATTTGACATATAGATAGATAGCCAATGGGAAACCTGAATGGAAAAGGTTGAAAATTGAACCTTGAGTCAGAGGTTCAGCATTGGGAGAACAACGGCGGAGGTAGAAGGTAGAGTGACTGAATGAAGCTGGAGATAGGTATTTGGGACACCTTTGATTGAACTTTCGCAATTCCGTAAACATTCTCCATCATGGCCCCATCTGGAACTGCTTGCTAATTGTACTCCTTCACGATAGGCATGCTTTAAATTGTCGTATTTGTAGATTACCTTTCATTTTATTCATGTTGGGGTCATGATAGCAATAGACTTTAACAAGGGGCCTTTCTTTTCTCCAAACCCTTTCTGAGTACCTTTCAAGGGTTCAGAGGGAAGCCGGATCAATTTGTGAGTTTGGATTTGTTCATGAGTTTCAGGTGCGGGCTTTCAATACTTCCTATTTTTTCAGTAGTTTTCACCTCATGTTTACCGAGCTGTCAACGAAGAGCACCTACAGATAATTCTGTTCACAACTTTGCTGTTAGACTAACCCAAATACACAAGTGGCGTTTGTACTTATGGACCTTCTAACTGCCAGGTTTTCGACAGAATTTTCTGTTCATTAACTTTGAATACCCTTAGTGCATGGTTTTGGAGAAATGCTTCAACCAGACGGGTCAGCCTCAGTACTTGGGGAATATTGCCCTCAAGGTCAATGTTAAGCTTGGTGGATCTAATGCGGTTATTGGAGATCCCTTTCTCATCAAACCGCTAACAATGATCATGGGCTGAGATGCCTCATGTCGGAGCCCCGCGCAGCGCAGAATGGATCCCCCGCCACCAACCTTTACTGCGATATCTGTAAGCCATGACCGCCGTTGCGCCAAGTACTCGGCCGTTACAAGCTGTCAAGATGCTGGGCAAGAGGTTATTCAGGACTTTGGTGCCATGACTCAGGAATTGTTGAAACGCTTTCATAAACGAGGTAAAGGCGATCCTTCTGCTCTCATTTACTTCCGCGATGGGCTCTCTGAGAGTGAGTTTGACAAGGTTGTTCGTCATGAGCTTGCGGAGCTCAAAAGTAGGTTGTTTCTCCTCCCTGCATTTGCTTTTTTATGACTAATAGATTGGTAGAGGTTACCAGAGCCAAGGCTTGAGTGATTGTTTGAGTGAAGTGCCACCACACTCGTTTCTTTCTCCTCGATAAGGGCGACAAGAACAGGAACATTGCTATCGGTACCGTAGTTGAAAACGGAAATGGCAAAGATATTTTCATGGTTTCGCACGCCGGCCTTCAGAGAACCGTTCGCCCTACCCATTTCATGATACACGACGAGAACAACCTGACTGCTGTGGACTTTCAACGCATTTGTAACAACGTTTGCTATGCATGCGAACGTGCCACTGCCTCTGGTAGCATTGGTTGGTTATCTTGCCCCCCTGTATCATTGATACTGTTCTAATAAAGTCACAATCTACAGCTCAGCCCGTTTACTATGCTAACCTCGCATGGGATCGCGCCCGTTCGCACGTTGTGCGTACTAACCAGGGGCAAAGTGAGCTTTTGCAAGTCCACGACCTTCGCAAGTGCGCTATGGTAATCCTTTATCTATTTTCCTTGTTGCGATACTTGTGATTGGATCACTAACGTTTTCGTGGCATAGTGGTGGCAGTAGTTGATGGATACCTTCCTGCCTGTCCGGGTGTTTGGGTCTTCAATTCACCTTCGGCCAAAGGGTTGCCTCCTGTATCATTTCTTTTCATAACTGAGAGGCCTGCTGTTTTTTTGTCTCTCATCTTGCCTGTGTTCCAGAGTGTCTCTAGAGGTTATAGGCTGAGTGTCATATCTATCAAGTAGTAGAATCGCTTAATAAAACTACATTAAAAACTCATTAACGTAGCCATAATTCTGTGGTTCCTGTTGTGAGTGATAGGTTATCTATGGAGTTCCGTCGTGCTCCACCTGAAGTCTTAGAAAACTGTGTATATTGGAGAATACCCGTCGATACGGTTGAGGACTTCTGGTAGGAATTCAGAGAAAGCTAGACCATCCCAGTAGGCTACCTACGAGGAAAAACGTTGTCAATATCGCTAGATGACGGCCATTGCTGTGAAATGAGATTACACATAGGAATCCAGATAAATACCAATTGGAAATGCCCTTTAGAATCACATCCGGCAGTAGTTTATCGGTTCTGTATTTTGGGTATCGAGAGATAAGGCTTCATGTATCAAGAATTATGGCCTTGGGGTTTGGAAGCATTTGACCATTCAACTCTCAGCCGAGGATATAGTTCAGATTCTGGATTTAAAAGTTGATGTCCTAGTTTTTAGCGTGATGATATATTGTACGAGAGAAGGGCCACTTCTAAACCCTGTCCAGATCCCCACGGGAAGTCCCCCAGCATGTCAGATTTTAGCGAAGGCCGCAGTCACCCGAGTGTAGTACAGTACACAGAACTAGCATCCCCCCGCTCGAGCCCTCGAGCCCGGCTGCTCTCTCATATAGTATATCGAATTTATATTTGTATTAGTTGCTTGTTGAAATATTGGTAGGACAACTATCTACTGAAGTAGGATTCCATGCTTCCCTGTTGTTATACCATGAAAATATTTTCACTAACATGTAACAAAAAAGCAGTCACAGTGGTTCTACACATACATAATATTCTCTGCGCTACCAAGATCTAGCGTGTTAACAGTCACAAAATAGTTACAAGTACACAACAATATAGCAGTCACAGTGGTAGGCATACACACAAATCAACCAAGTAAAAACTATATAATATACAAAATCATTTAATTTCTACAGCCACTTCTCACTGTCTTACTTTTCTCTCTATTTTGATCCTATAGACTTCTGCAGAGTACTGACCATTATAGTTAGGTGTATGAGAACTGTTAAAAAATTTATTTTATTGATAAAATGTCCAGTATGGCTTGACCGATTAACTTGTACTATAGCCAGGTACAAGGGAACAGTCGTAAAATAAAATCCATTGCATTTATAAAATGTCCAGTATGGCTTGACAGATTAACTTGTACTATCGCCAGGCAGCCCTCATAGCCGT
>Ga0307510_10000413_pt1 | contig 40918 bp, 74 predicted proteins | sample 12_EM_MG_FD_207224 | JGI IMG/M metagenome (GOLD analysis project Ga0307510, IMG submission 207224) | Populus trichocarpa ectomycorrhiza microbial communities from riparian zone in the Pacific Northwest, United States - 12_EM | ecosystem: Host-associated > Plants > Roots > Unclassified | place...
GTCATAGCCGGGGGTCGTTTTCTAAAAAACGGGGCGTGTTTTACCAGTTTCGGGACGGTTTCGGTGTCTGTTGGCCTGATTGGCCTGCTTGGCGCCTGTTGCGGCGTCTTGCTGCTTCGGAGCGGTTGCAGCGTGCGTGGGCTGGGCCGCGGTAGGTGTCGCGGGTGGGGCCGTGTGCTAGATCCCATCGGGTGCCGGGTGGTATCCACCGTGTGGGTTCGAGGCAGATGGGTTCGGTGCAGTAGGCGTGGCCGGCATCAACGGTGGGTTGGTGGCGGTGCCGCTCTTGCTGGTGTTGGTAGCCGTAGCCCCGCGCTGTGGTGTTACCTGAGCGGGGCATCGCCGGCGTGCCCGTGCTTCCAGCAAAGAAGGAACCGATCATTCGCCGTGATCTCTCCACGATCGATCCGGGCATGACCTTCGGCGACGCGCTGCTCGGGTGTGAGTCGAGGATTCTCCGCACGCTTCATTGCTGCGAGGCGGCGGGCGTACAGGTTGTCGAGTAGTAGGTCTTGGTCTGCCTGGATAGGCATCGGTTCGCGGTATGCGGTGGTCAACAGTTCGTCTACTTGGGTGACGGTCTCTTCGGGGTACATGGGCTACAGGTGCCGGATCAACCAGAGGCAGGCCAAGCAGCCCGCGACGATGGCCACGATGATGGCGATGTCGGTCATCGTCCGGCCTCCTGTGCTGCGGCGTAACGGTCCAACAGCCAGTCGGTCCAGTGACAGAGGAACGCGATGGGGAGGTCGGGTGGGAAGGCGCGGCCGATAGCGATCTCATCGAGGACATGAGCGGATGTGTCGAGGGCTTCGGTTGTGTCCGGCATGGGCTGCACCGCCCCTGAACTACGCGACTCGGCTGTTATGCGGGGATAGTCGGCCGTCCGCTTCGAGTTGAGCGAGGCGATCCCAGTCGTACAGCTTCCGACCGCGATCATCAACACCGTGCGCGGTGAGTTTCCCTCGGTTCACCCAGGATCGGATCGTTGTCGGGGTGATCTGGAGACAGGCCGCGGCTGTTGGGGCGTCGATGAGGACCATCGGCACCTGCCTTGGAACGCGGGAAAGCCGCCCTCGCAACAGGTGCGGGACGGCTTTCGGCAAGACTAGACGTGGGGGAAGCGTTGCAGTTCCTGGTTGATCTAGCAACTACCCCGCCGCGCGTGTCGGGATCTTCCGCGACTCAGCCAACGCCATGACCATCTCGTCGTATTCGTCCAACGTCATCAGCCGGCCGCAGTCCTTGTTTGTGCATTCGATGTGGCGGGTTCCGAGTTGGTGGACCAGGGTGCGGCGCTGACAGCGGGGACATGGGGCGGAGCGGTGCTGTCGGACATCCCCCGTTTTCGTGGCCGTCGTGAGCCGACGGTGTTCCGTGATGACCTCGTGGCCGAAGCTGAACGCAAGATCGGTGTCCTGGGTGAGGATCCAATGCAGGTTGTACGCGAGATAGGTGACGGATGAGGTGATCGTCAGATCCCACGGTTCCGTCACCGGGAACGGCTGGTACATCTCCGCCGTGGTGAGATGGTGCGCTTCGAGTTGTTCGCGGATTGTGCGTTCCCAGTCCCACAGCCAGCGGGCTTCGTCGTCCTGATCATCGACCTCACGCGACGGTGATGGGGCGCCACCTTTCGCTGGACGATCCTGCTTGTCGGGTGTCGACATGGCTTTCGCGTTATCGAGGTGCGTGAACAGGTCGGGCATCTCGAGGAGTGCTTTGCGGATGTTCGCGGTGCACGAGATGTCGATGCCGTCATCGTTTTCCCGGTCTCGGCACCACACCGGCCATGCTCGGTAGGGCCGAAGCCGGTTCGCGTCACCGCCGCTGTTCTCCACGGCTTGGGCGCTGCGGTATCGGTTGTTGCAGGATCCGGGGCAAATCTCCTCTTTCACGCTCGAACCTTCCGGGCCTGGACCGGTTTGTTGTGGCGCAGGACGCACAGGACGCGGAACGGCTCGTCGCTCATGCGTCTTCCTCCCCAACTAGAGAACGGACGGCCTCGATCGCACCCTCTATGGCTTCGTACTGGAAGTCGTACGGGATCGGGACTTCTTCGATCGCCGCTACGGCTGCTTCCACGAACTTGGGGAGCAGAGCAGCGATGACAGCGTCGGCGATGGTGTCGGACGTCGGGATGTACCTCTCCCGCGACATCTCCCGTTTGTGTTCACTGATGGCCGCTATCGCTGCTTCCCTGAACTGATCGGTCACGGCGTCTCCTCAGGCAAACGGATCAGGCCGCGGTCCCACGCCCACAGCAACGCCCCGAGAGTCGACCAGAACGTCTTCCTACGGCATTCGCAACGCGACTTCGTGAGATGAACACAGTCGGTTTCGGCCTCGCGGACACGGGCGATATGGGCGAGTTCGTCGAGCGGTGCGAGCGTCGCAGTCACAGCTCCGGCCCCTCAGGTGAAGGAGGAGCGGCGGGGTTAGAGATCATGCTGTCTAAGACGGCTTGGGTTTCAGAAGCGCCACAGTCGCACTCATCACTTCGGCGGGCGTCATCGCAGGTCAACGTGGCGCACGAGTACCAGCAGTCCTCGCAGTCGTAATGCTGCGCTGCGCGCTTGAGGACCGGGATACCTTCCGGCTCAGGTGAAGGAGGAGCGGGATAGCCGAGCCGTATCAGCGCCCACTCCACGTGACCGCCACACACCCGAAGCGGTCCAATCTCAGTCACGGCCCAGCGGGCCGACATTCCATATGGCGTCTCGGCCGCACACCCCGCACAGACAAAGATCGGCGGCGTGTAGGTAGGCATCGGGGCAGCAGAAGGACCGATGGTTCCATGCCAATTACTCGGAAGCGGATTGCTCATTCGTTCTGTCCTTCCGTGAACGCAGCAGCGTCAGCGATCTGTTCTTCGATCTCGCGGCAGTCGTGGCGCTTGTCCTCAGCGCGCGAGATGCCGTCCGCGCGGGGGATGTAGCAGCAGCCGCAGGACCGTTCCCCGTATGCGGCCACCCGACCGCGCATCGGCCGCTGGGACTCGCTCATTTCTCCTCCTGTTCAGCCAACAGGGCCATGTAGGCGTCAGCGAGACGCGCCATCACCGCAGCGGTCAACATGTCGTTTCGGAACACCGCCCGCTCTATGAGGTCCCGAGCCCGCTGCACTACTTCCGGTTCTTCAGGCGGCAGGACTTCTAGGGATGCCATGCGGCGGTTGATGGATGCGTATAGAGGGCCCTCGTCGCCCTGCCGCAACTCCCACCAATCGAGCGTCTCACCCTCAAGGATCGCTTCAAACGTCACGCGTACCCGCGTTCCCGGCTTGATGGACTCAGACATCAAAAGCCTCCAGAACGTGCGAAAGGCTGCACCCAGCGTCTAGGTACGAGCGGAGCCATTTCTCGACGCCCCGTTCGACCGCCTCTATGTCGAGAGGCTCGGGCGTTTCTTGCCAGACGTAATCGCTCAGACTCATCGGCTCGTCGTCACTCATCAGATCTCCCCGTCTTGGCGTTCGCTTGGAGCAGCGGGAGCGTGCTCGTGGAGGGAAATGTCGCAGCGATAGGTCGTGCACTCGTCGCAGTAGGCGTTCATGTATGGCGAGTACGGGGTCTCGGTCGCGGGCTCAGCGCAGCAAGCGCACCGTTCCGGCTCTCCGGTGTCTGCTCGCTCCGTCAAAGAGTCGATGAAGCGTGTGACCTCGGCCCATGCCCTCTCGCGGCGGATGTACATGTTCGCCGCCACGAACTCGCCAGGCGGAACGGACGCCAAGTACTCCACGTGGCTAATGACCGCGTCCGTGTGCGCCTGCAAGAGCCCCAGCAACTCGATAGCCTGCGCCTTGGTGATCACTGCTCACCACCATCCAAGATGGCGCGGAGGCGGTCGACTCTAACAACCTTGGCTTTCGGCTTCTCGAACATCTCAACGAAGATCCATTCCTCGTCGCACAGTTCTTCGATGCGCCGGAGCTTCGCCTCGGCGATCTTGGCCCGGCGCGCGTAAGCCGCCCGGTCGTCGTAGAGCCGCTCGGTGTCGATCACTGCTGCTTCTCCTCTGTCGCTGCACCCTCGGATGCTGGACGTTCGATCACGATGCCGACAACCAAGCCCACTAGGTAGGCACCAAGAAGCGCGAGCGGCAGCCACGTCAAGCTCACTTGTCGTCCCCTTCGGTTGCCGCTTCGGCCTCGACTACCGCGCCAGGCCACCATCGCGGGATGCGCAGCCACTCCCAATCCGGATCACGCCGCAACGCCTTGACGGACGGGAACTCCATCAGCAATTCGCACATGTCGTCCCACCACTCGGGGTCATCGTCCGTCCAGTCGCCGTAGTTCTCAAGGATCAGGTCACCGGCTTGCTCCCGCGTGATGCTCATCAGTCCTCGCTCTCGGTTACCGCTACGGACACACCAGCAGCGGGTCTGGAATCCAAGTCGCCGCATCGCTCGCAGGAACGAAGATCACGGCATTCGTGATTCTCGGCAGGTGGCTGCGCCCACAATTCGTGCCTACAGGGGGTGAACTCGTCCCAGTCGTGCCCGTTCGCGAGGCATGACCTGGCGGCGATGCAATGCGGGCAGAACGCAGCGCCATCGTCGGCGATGTTCCAGTCATCCCCCAGATACCGGCGGGCGTCGTCGATCGACGGGAAGTGGATGACGCCGTCGAGTTGGTCGTACCAGTCCTCTCCGCAGTCGTCACAGCGAACGACGACACAAGCGCAGGTCTCGATCATTCGCTACGGCCTTCCGCTTCGGACACACCAGAACCGGCAAGGAGAGAACGGATCTCAGACGTGTACATCCAGCCCTCGTGGTGGATCGGGTCCGGCATCGCTCGTTGCACGCGGTCGGCTTCCTCACAACGGCGTTCTAGTCCGGCACGCAGTCGTGTTATTTCTGTGAGGAGTGCGTCGTAATCCTCCCAGCGCCACGGCCCTCGCTTCGCAAGAGCATCCTTCTCGTCCACCAGACGGCCCAACGAAACTAAGGCACGGTCCCGTTCGGCTTCGGCTTCCCGACACCGTTCTTGCCACCCCCCGACGCAATCTGTGAGGCGCGCGTTCTCCTGGACAAGCTCAAGGACGCCCATCGGGCGTATGCGGACCATCACTCACCACCAGAACCGGCAAGGAGGAGGGATTCGAGTTGGAAGCTCCACCATGTGCCATTCGTCATCGAGTACTCGGCTCCGGCCGCCATCAGCGTCGCGATCCCAGCCCGCAGTCGGTCCCGTTTGGCTTCGGCGGCTTCCCTTCGTTCCCGCTCCACAACAAGAGAAGACTCGGCGGACGCAGCGCGGGACAGGGCCAAATTCAAGCGGTAGTGCTCGTCGAAGGCGTCGTAGACGGCACCGTGACAGTTGGGGCCCGGGCTCTCGGTCGTTCCCCAGATGGCAGCGCGGACCCAGTCGAGGTTCCGGTTCGCGTTCGCCAACTCCTCAGCAGCCTTCCCGTGGTTGAGGAGACCGGCCGAGGCAAGATCATGAGCGAGGCTTCCGACCCGGCTATCCGGGCTTGCAAGCCATCGGCGGATTAGCTCCGCAGCCTGCTGCTCGATCGCTTTCTGCTCGACCGTCCCCCCTTCTACGCCTGTACGTACCGGGTCAGACAAGGTCATCGCGTTGGCCCCCACTGCTCTACGTGGTCACCAACGTGACGCCACTGCGAGCCGTCCTTGTCGATCTCCCGACCACAGGTGCCGCAAACTGGCACGATGAAGTGATCCCCGCCGAGCTTCACGGGGTTGTTGGTAGTTCCGGATTCCGACACTGGTCGCATCATTTCTCTGTCTCCTCAGTAGCTAGAGAGGCCACCCTCATTGCGTGTAACACAGCAGGGAGATCAGAAGGGATCATGAGCAGCCACCATCCGCGCCGATCGTGAGGTGCAGAAGCATCCGGCCGCGTTCTGCCTCGTCGGAGCGCACCCACTGCCGAAGCCAGATATCCACACCCTCGGGCCTGTAGGTCTCGCGGAGGAGCGCCATCGCCTTCGCGTTCGGCAGATCAGATTCGCCGCTCATCTCTCAGCCTTCTTTCCGGGGAACCACAAACAAGGTCATGCGGACACCCCAGCTCTCAGATCGCATTCGCCCGGATGACCGGCTGGGAGACAGCAGCCCCGGTCGCGCATGCACCAGTCCAGATGCTCGGGGTCGATCAACGCCGAGGTGGCCGAAGCATTCCGGACATTGCTTCGGGGCTGCGATATCTGCTCCAGGGCGACGCGGGCAATGCACTGGTCGCACCACGCGTCTGCCCCATATTCGGCGTCCCGGACGCGGCCAGCGTTCACGCAGTTGGACTCGCCCGTGTAGGTCGAACAGTGCTCACCCGCAATGAGGTACAGAGCTTCATCTAGGGCGGCGTAGGTCCGCTGCAAGTGGAACAAGACCCCACCTAGCCTGTTAGCCGCCTGCTCGACCTCACTGTTTGGTTCGGCGCCGTAGTAGATGTCATTGCGGAGGGAAACTGCCTCTGCCAAGAGTTCGTTGCGGTTCATGCGGCCATCTCCTTCGAGTGGCCGATGATGAGTAGGCCGGCGTATTCGGCGACCTGCGGCACTACCGCGTTTCCGAGGGCTCTAAGTCTGTCCACCCGGTTGGGAACCCCATCAGCCACTCGACCCACGGCGGGTTCAGTTGGCCAGGTCCCACCGCATTCGGGAGCTGACCAACGAAACCTTGGCCCTTCCAATCGCGAGCAGTCGGCGTCGGCCACGTATCGTGCCTGGCCATCGACTCCAATGATTCCCGCACCGCCGCGCCCGGGCTCGGAGACTGATTCGACCCATACGGTTTGGCTGTTGGGGTAGGCAATGCCGAGCCATCGATCGCGGCGGTGAGGGGCACCGAAGGCGGCAGCTGGTACGCAATCCCAGCGCAGGTCATACCCGACCTCGGCCAAGTCCCCGGCGACGACGTCAAGTCCTCGGCCAAGGATTGCTGCCACGTTCTCCAACAGGGCGTACCGCGGTCGTAGCTCGCGAATGGCGTGGGCGAAGAAGGTCCAGAGGGACGAACGCTCCCCTTCGATGATCCCCGCCCGCTTCCCCGCGTTACTGATGTCCTGGCAAGGGAATCCACCGCAAACAACGTCAACTCCGGGTCTGGGCTGTCCTCGCCACCATTCGACAGCGGTTCTGACGTCGTCATGCCTCGGTACCTCCGGCCAATGCTTCGCCAACACGCGCTGGCAGTACGGGTCGATCTCCACTTGGCCGACGACGGTCATCCCGGCCCGCTCCAAACCGAGCTCGAAACCGCCGATTCCCGAAAACAGCGAGAGGACGTTCACCGGTACCACTTCCAGTGACGGAACCGGCGGCAGGAACAAAGACAACACTCAGCGAGGACATGCCCAGTCCCGTGCTCATGGGCGGTCCGACCGTGCCCGCATTTTTTGCAGGGCTTCACTACCGTGGAAGGGACCACCAAAACCGGCGCCGAAGTGGTCATGCGACACGCGCCAACGGTGCGGCGAGGTCCAAGACCAGCCAGGACTTGTCCGGGTTCTCATCGCAGTCCAAGCCTTCGACGCGGATGCCGTCGAGGTCGGCGCTGTAGCGGTGGTGGTAGTGCCCGTGGATGAGGATGTCCGGGTCGTGGGTCGTCGCGAGTTCCGTGATCCACCGCCGGTTCGCGGAGCTGATCTCATCGCCCTTGTAGCCGGGGTTGATGATCGGGCAAGTGCCCTCAGGGGCGTCGTGGGTGAGCAGGACATCGACCACGGTGGCTTCGAGTGCGCGTTCCTGCTCGAGTCGCGTCGGGAGTTCCTGCGGCCACCACGACGAGCCCTCGACACGCCACTGCTTGTCGATCGAGTAGCCACCACCGAACGCCATGAACCGGACGCCGTCCCACTCCCACGTGCACCCGCGCGGCAGGTACGTCAGGCCGTTCGCCATCAGGACCGGCACCGGTGATGCCATGTCCACCGCGTCTTCAAGGGCGTCGAAGTTCTCGTGGTTCCCGTCCAGCCAGTACCAGGCGATCCCGGCCTTCGCAGACAACTCGGCGACCTCATCGTCGAAGTCCGACATGTGCGGCCAGTAGCCGAAGTCCCCTAGCTGCACGATCCGGTCGCACCGTTCCCGGATAGCAACCGCGAGGAGCCGGCGAACGTGCGACAGGTTTCCGTGAACATCGCCTGCGAACAAGATTCGCGTCATTCGTCGCTCTCCTGGGGTTCGTTACGGGACCAGGTCATGCAACACGAGCCAACTTGCACGTCGCCTCGACCTCATCAGAAAGCCAATCCAGAACTGTCTTCAGACGAGGGGGATCGGCCACCGGCACTGGGCTGGCGTAGCCGCCGATAGACGACGACGTCGTGTAGGTGATGGTTCCGAGGTTGGTGTAGCCGGAGAAGCCGTTGAAGGACGGCATCAGACCGGCTCCTTGACCTTGGCTGGCGCTCCGACCCGGCCACTGAGGCTCGCGTTGATGTTCGGGAGACGCTCAAGGATCTTGCCGAGGATGCCGTCGATCCGCTCGACCTCGCCCTGCAAGTGCTTGCGCTGGAACTCCATCTCGGCGGCGAAACGCTCCTTGTCTGCCGTCAAGTTTCCTTCGCGGACCTCGAGCTTGGTTTCTCGCTTCGCGTTCTCAACCTCGTGTTCCTGCTTCGTCTTCAGCAGCCCGACCTTGTGTTCGGTTTCCCGGATCTTGCGGTCGTTATCCTCGACGAGCTTCGCCTTCTCGATCTCCAGATCGGTGATCGTTCGCCGCAGGGTGTTCACCTGATCGGCGAGGCGGAGGGCGCTGCTCGCGTCGTCACGTTCCTTCCGCAGAGCCCGAACCTCTGACTTCAGGTCGGCGAGTTCGTCGGCGAGACGCTCCCGCTCAGAGGTCTCTCGTTCCTTCGTCGCGGCAAGCTTCACAGCGTCTCCATTCCTTGATCAGTTGATGTTTGGGGTTCGTTACGGGCTAGAGCGGCCAGAGCTTCTTTCGCTTTTTCCATCGCCTCAGACCTCGCCCTGTCCCTCGCTGGGATGTCTTCCTCACGGATATCCCGCGATCGTTGCAACGGCGACCTAGAGCCACTACGAGGCCACCAGTTACCGTTCTCCGCAAGACGTCCCGGACGTTCCGTGTCCTTATCCGACCAGCACGCCGCCGCCGCCAACTTCACGTCAAACAGCGACACCGACGACAGGGCCACATCCGACAGCGCGCGGGCAATCGACTCCGGGTCCCAACCGTCACGAGGGTTGTCATCCCGGTCCCGGCCGAACAGCCACACCGCACCCGACACGAGCTTCGCGACCTCCGCCGCATCCGACGCGTTCACCGAGGACTCCTGCACAGGACGCATTCCCGGTAGGTCACACGCTGGCCTGCCTCATCAACGTGAAGTCCGAGGCCCTCGTCCCAGTCGTCGAGTAGTGCCATCCCGGCCGCTCGACGCAGGTTCATCAACCGGTCAGCCCAGGACCGACTCTGGTAGTCGAGCGCCTTGACCGCGTTGTTCACCCAGTCCCGGGCTAGGCCACCCGGCAACGTCTCGTGGTAGTACGCCCGGAGTTCGTCGACGCTCAGATCGCCGTTCACCGCGCATCCCCACTTGCGCTTGCCCGCTTCGCCTTCTGCTTTTCGACGTACCGCCGCTGTCCCGCCCGTTGGCACACCAAGCAACGCCGGTAGCCATCCTTCGTCCAGAAGGTGTTCGCCTCGGTCATCGCGTGGCCTTTGGTGCATTCAGGCTTGCGGGGCGACGGCCGCTTGTTCGCGTTCTGCTGGCTCCACGTAGCCCAGCGCACGTTCCCTGGCTCGTAGTTGCCGTCGTTGTCGATGCGGTCGATGGAGTGAGCGAGGCTGGGGCGTGGCCCCATGTACGCCAGGAATGCGTCGAAAGAGGCCTGCCACTCCGCGCATACCGTGATCCCGCGCCCGCCGTACCTCTCCCACCCAAGGTCTTTCGGATTCAAGCATCGGCGCTTCATGGATGACCAGATCCGGTATTCGGTCTTGCTACTGCGCCAGCCGTGGAAGTTCTGCTCTAGGTAGTGGTCATGGCACACGCCCGCCTGCTCGCTTTGAACGGAACAGCTTGGCTCTGAACAAGTAGGTAGCCGAGGTCCACCACGCAGAGGGCGAGAGGCTTGGACCTCGCCGTTGTACCTCAGGCGCGTGTAGTGCCCGATACACAGTCCCCTAGTAGTCGGAACGCGCTCGCATCCTTCGACCGCGCATTCGTCAGCCACGCCCTGTCCTCCCTAGTAGGGAGGGAGCCGGTTCACGGTCAACCCCAAAGACCGCAGCAACGAGCGGATGGGTCAGGGGTCGGGTTTGATCTTCGCGGCGCAGCTCGGTTTTCCCCAAAGAACGCGAGCACAGCGCGGCGTTCATTCGCCGACCGCCTGTAGGTAGTTCTTGTCTCTGTCCGAAGGACTAGAGACAGTGGATTGGAGTGGATTGGATAGGACACCGTTTGTCACAGGTTCCGTCACGGATTCCGTAACGCGTGACTCACGGTGTTTACGCTGCCGTTCCTTCGACGCGTTACGTCGCTTTGTGACGTCGGCCTTGGATGGGTTCCAGTCCAAGAAGTCATGGATCTCGAATCCATCGGGACTCGTGTGCCAAACCCCGGCGCCGAGCAGCTCTGTTAGTGCCTTCGACGTGTACCCGACGAGACGGGCCGCCCGAGAAGCAACCACCTTGCCGTCAGTCTGGTGCTTCGCGCAGTAGCACAGGCCAGAGACGTGGAGGCGGAACGCTTTGTCCGAGAGAGCTTCCACCTTCGGGTGATCGGCGAAGTTGTCATCGACTGTGAGCCAGGTCATGAGAGCTTCGCCCCTTTCCGCAGATTGCAACGAGAGTGGGCGACCTGAAGGTTGTCTAGGTCATCAGTCCCCCCGTGTTTGACAGGGTGGATGTGGTCGATGTGGACATCAGTTGGTTCCACCGCGCCGCCGCAAAGACGACATCTGTGGCCGTCGCGTGCGATGACAGCCGAACGAACAACCGAGGAGAGGGATCGACTCTCCCCAGGGTTACGGCCTCGCCGCCAGTGCCACTCGTACCAGGCCCGGCTTTCGATCCAGGCGATCGGCTGGTAGCCGGGGCCCATGGCTAGCCATCGCTCGGGAGGATGCGGGAGCGCAGCGAGACGATCGATCTCCGCGCGCATGTCTACGGGGAACCCCTCCAACGGAAATGCCTGCTTTTGCCGGAGCGATGGACTCATCAGACGGCCACCGTGTAGCGCGTCGACTTGATGCCGGTGGTCCGCTCAAGGTCGGCCGATCCGCGGCCAGATTGCTTCCAGCGGCGCGCTATCTCTGCCCTCTCGTTCTTTGTGAGTCGTACGGTTTTGTCGCCCCGCATCCGGCGTTCGATCGCGACCTCATCGAAGTGGGTCAACGATCGGACGAGGTCGGCTCGGCGCTGCTCCACGACCGTCAACGGGACCGGTGGGGAACATCGTTCGGTCCAGCGCAGCAGGGTGCGGACGGGCTTGGACACGTCCACCATCGCCGCCAGGGCAACGGCGATCGCCGCAAGGTCAGGCCGGGTGAGGATCTCGGCGACTGTCCGGCTGTCAAAGTCCCGGACCGCACAGGCCAGTGACGTTGCTGCCTCGATCGCTTCTGGTGGCAGGAAATCCCCGTAGTCCTCCCACGACACGGCGGCGGTCACGCGACGTCCCCGCGGTGGCCGTTGCGGTCCTCGGAGTAGCCGTTCGCCTTCGCCCACATCGGATGTTCAGTGACATAGGCGTGATGCTCGGCGCACAAAGCGAGCCAGTGGGCGTCGTCGAGGAGGTCGGCGCCGACCCGGCCGCGCATGTGGTGCAACTGCAACGGCGGGCCGATGCCGCACCAGGCGCATACCTGGCCGTCGAGCCACACCGGGCGGCGCTTCGCCAGTTTTCGTTCCTCAGCAGCGCGGCTCGGTGTGTTCTTACGGAGTGACCTGCGGGAGGTGAGGGCGCCAACAGGGCTAAGACGGGCCTTCCCCGACCCCAGACGTCGCTCTACTGATCCCACCTCCCGCAGGGGCTTGGAGGAACGCAACGGGGTTATGCGAGGCGGCATAGGTGAGCGCTTCACGCGACCACATCGCCGAAGTCGAGGACGTCCTGCGCTAGGCGCTTCGCCGCGATCTCGCAGTACCGTTCGTCGATCTCCACGCCGATCGCTCTGCGGCCCTGGAGCTTTGCCGCTACGAGAGTGCTACCCGACCCCGCGAATGGGTCCGCTATAGCGCCGTCAGGGGCCGGGAAGATGAGTGCCTGAAGCAGCGCGACGGGTTTCGCGTGGGGGTGATCCCCATTCGCGTAGGCGTTCAGGCTGCCTCGGGTGCGTAGGACCGCGCTGCGTTGCGCGGGGCCTTGCGGCCAGTCGCCGAGTAGGTAGATCGGTTCCCAGTCGCGGCGCCACCCGCCGACCGAACCGAAAATCCCCGCGTCGGGCGGCTTCGCCCAGACGAGAGTTTGTTTCGTGCCCCTCGGACGTTCTGCGGTGGGACTGCCGAACACCATCGACGGCTTAGCTCCGAACGCTTTCAGGACGTGATCTCGGGCCGCGGTGTCCGCGTCGTTAGCGATCCCAAGGTGTTCCCGTCCCCCGTTGTACGCGGGCAGTGTCCAGCCGATCCCGTACGGCGGGTCGGTGACTAGAACATCGGCCGTCAGCCATTCGGTGACCTCCCGGCAGTCCCCGAGGAACAGCGTCACGTGATCGTCGGTGTAGTACGGGGCGGTCACTCCTCACCTGCTAGGAATGTGAGAGCCCGCTGACCGGCAGGACTAGACAGGGCGGAACGGCCGAACTTCTCGGTGACCTCGACGCACAAGTCCCCGAGGATTTGCCGTGCCGCAGTCGCTTCGGCGGCGAACTCCTCCGCGAACTGGCGGGCACTCAGAGCCCGCGCGCACGCGTCCATGTACAGGTCGTTGGACTTCGTCAGAAGGTCCCGGCGTAGCCGCTCCCCGCTCTCCGAGACGATCCGGCGGGTGGTCGTCAGGTCGAACACTTCACCCGTCGCAGGGTCGATCGCCCACGCCGGATAGAACATCTCCTCCCGGCTCATAACAGCGGCGCCTGTTCACCCTGGGCGGCTTTCTCCGCCACCAGGTCATCGAGGTATAGGCCCAGTTCGTCCTCGCCCGCGCCCGCAAGCGGGGTGTTGTAGCGGCGGGTGTAGTCCTCCTCGGCGGTCTGCTTGTCGTGGATACCAATGGCCTGCTGCGCCTGCCACACGCGGCGTTTCAACGACGTCAGCGGGGACACTGCCTCGATCGCCCCAGGGCCGTGCGACACGGCGCGTTCATGCGTTGTGGTGTCAGGGTCCGGTTCGTCAGTGGGGATGCAGAGGGCTTGCAGGATCGCGGTCCGGTACGCCACCGACATCGCCTTGCTCACGGCTTTGTCGCCGCTGTCTGCTGCCTGCCCTGCCGCCGCAACGGCGATGGTGTCCCCGGCCGGACCGTGGATCGTGTAGTCGACGATCACGGTCACGCCATCCATCAGCGACCCCTTGGCGGTCGTGTACCGCTCGTGTTCCACCGACACCACATGCGATGGGGTGAACACAACGCCGTGCTTCCGCAAGGCAGGGCCGACCGCTTGAACGACTGCGTCAACGCCTCGGAAGTTGAACCGCACCGGGCCTTCGGTGACCCGCTGGTCCTTCCCGACGGCCTGAACCATCTCCATGACAGCGGCAAGTGCTTCTGTGACAGTTGGCTTATCGCTCACTCGACACCTGCCACGGCAGCGAAGTGGGCGTAGTCGATAGCAGCGATCTGAGCCTTCTCCGTGAACTCGCACATGCACGCGTCGCAGGAACCGGCGCCGATACCCGGCCCGGTGTGCAGGGAGTGGTCGTCGCGGCACCGGCCGGAAACGTCGGCGTTGTCCGGGTCGGTCACGTCCCGCATGACGTCGACGAGTTTCAGGAACGCTGCTGCCGCTTCCTGCCGTTCCTGTGACGTACTCACGAGACACCGAGTTCTGGGAGCTTGGGAACAGACGGGGCACCACGAGCACCCCGCACCGTGATCGTGTGGGTGCCGTTACTCGACGCATTGACGTAGCTCTGGTAGCAGGAACCGGCGGTGATCAGGACGTAGTTGTCCGTGATCTCGCAGCTATCGGATTCGCCCGTCGCCAGGTCCGTTACGACAACACGAATCTGCGCGCTCATTGTCCGAGTCCTATGTAGGTGCAGACGACGAAGAAAACGGCTGAGACGGTGATGAGGAGGGCGGCGCCCCGGTTGGTCAACCGGAGACCGTGGTGACGGGAGACGGGCTGGACGTAAACCGGTCCGTCTCCCGTCCGGCCCTGGCCGGGAGCGAGCTGCTTGCCGGCAGCATTCCTCGAACCAGCCAAGTCTCGATCCCACAACTCGCTGTGACTCATAGCTCCACGTCGCCATCTGCGATAGCCGCGAGCGAGCGCAGCGCACCGCCGCGGGTGTTGTCGTCCTCCGGTGCGTAAAGGGTTGGCCCGACCCGCTTCCAACGATTACCGCGCGCGACCTCGACATAGGCACCGACGAGATTCGGACCTTCGGAGAACAAAGGGAACCCGGAGGTGAACACGATCCGGGCCGGTCCCTGCTGGACGGCCTCGCACAATTCCTTAATCGGGCTCTCGCTCATGGGGTTGTCGCCACCCACACTGCGACCGCACAGGAAACGACCGCGGCGATAAGGAGACTGATCGTGAGGGCTGTCGGGCCGTTGGCGGTCAGGTACCCGACGACGACGCCGACAGCGAACACACCGCAGAGCACCGCGAGGCCGCTCACGCCGACACCGAGATCAGCCGGTCGAACAGGTCTATGGCGGACTGCTGAAGCTCAGCGACGGTAGGGGCGAGAGCGGCCCAAGCAGCGGCCCAAGCAGCGTCCCCAGCAGCGTCCCCAGCAGCGGCCCCAGCAGCGGCCCGAGCAGCGTCCCGAGCAGCGTCCCGAGCAGCGGCCCCAGCAGCGGCCCGAGCAGCGGCCCAAGCAGCGTCCCCAGCAGCGTCCCAAGCAGCGGCCCGAGCAGCGGCCCCAGCAGCGTCCCCAGCAGCGTCCCAAGCAGCGGCCCCAGCAGCGGCCCGAGCAGCGGCCCGAGCAGCGGCCCCAGCAGCGGCCCAAGCAGCGTCCCCAGCAGCGTCCCAAGCAGCGGCCCGAGCAGCGGCCGAGTGGGTTGCTGCGTCGCGGACCATGTCGCCCACTGCCGCAGCGGCTTCCAGCGTGTCGATCGGCTTCAACCCCGCCAGCGCGTCGGCATCGGGCACGAGCGCGGGAACGAGCCGTAGCCACGTTGGGGTGTAGACGCGGATCAGCCAGTCCAACGCCATGTAGCCGCGGCGCTCATCCAAGACCGGATTTCCAGCAGTGCCGATCAGCCGGGGCGCGAAGGGAACAAGTTGCTGCCGCAGATCATCAGGTAGGGCGTCGTTGAGCCGCTGCCCGTACGTCGCCAAGACGGAGGCGACGCATTCCGGTCGGTCCGACCACGGCTCGCCCGCCATCCACCCGGCGAGTTCAAGGAGACATGCTCCTTCCTCGAACCGGGAGTGCCCGCCGGTGTCGAGTTGCAAGTTCTGGGGGATGTCGTGGACAACGGTCACAGCGAAACTCCTAGCGGGATAAGGGGTGCGGGGGTGTGGTCGATGAGCCGGACGAGTACGGACCTGAACGCCTGGTGTGTCTCCAGGACGGCGAGGGCGTTCGCCGCGGTGCCGTCCTCCGCGCACGCCAGGACCGCTGCTGTCGCCGCCTCAAACTTTTGGTTGAGCCACGCCGCCTGCGATTCGGTGATCACCTGTCCCGCCTCCCGTCGAATCCGAAACGGTCGGTGCGGGTGCGGTTCAGGCGGCGTTCCACCCAGCCACGAACCCGGACCTGCAGCGACACAGCGGTCCAGGTGCGGTCCTGGCAGCACGGGCATGACCGCACCACCGGAATGTCCAAGGCCCTCACCGGACGCGACCCTGCGCGGCAGCCGTTACCGTCACAGTCACCTGCGGTGCGGGGACGGAATGCGGCGCCTCCCACCTGTTACACAGGCCGGGACCGTTCGCGTCTGCGCATCCGCGCTCCGTCATCCAAAAGAGCGTTGCCCCGCTCCAAACAACGAGAGCTACCAGTAGGCCCATGACGATTGCGAGTGCCCATCCCCGGCCACTCACGGAGTCACAACCATCACCGCGAAGGAGACGGCGGACATCGCGACGATGGCAAGGAACACGAACGTCTCGGCGGTCATCCGAGACCGTCTTCCTTGAACCAAGGCGCGAGTTTCACGTTCCGGCCACGGCCAGCGTTGATGACGTCAACAGCGGATGCGGCGACGCACTGCGCGACCTGGTTACCGGTGCGCTCGCGAAGACGGAACGCCTTGTTCAGCAAACCGCCTACGCCGCCGTGCATCCCGCCGAGTTTCGACACGGCCAGGTCATCCGGCAGCGCGCCGTTGTACCGCTGACACAGCAGGCCGATCCCGGCGATGACATCGGCTTCGAGACCAGCGTCGCCGTAGGCGTCGCGGATGATCCGTAGGGAACGACCGAGGGTCGCCGCCCCGGCCTGCTGGTAGACCTTGCGGAGCGTCCCCACAGCGGACACGCAACCTTCGCCCTGCGAGCGGGACACTTTCAGTCCTTGCGCGCGGACGACACGGTCGATGTCTGTTTCGGTTTCCCGCTCGGCGGTGATGCCAATGCGGAACTTGTCGAACGCGGAGATAGCGCGCCGCTCGTCACGGCGAAGGAACAGCTCGGCTTCTTCGGCTTCGCTGAGTCCCTCAAGGAGGTCGCATTGGACCTGCTGATCGCCCCAGCCGATCATCTTCATCGCTTCGATACGGTGCTGCCCGTCGATGATGAAGTACTGACCGCCATCCCGGAGGTTCACCAGCGGGTAGCCGAGAGATTCCAAGTCGAAGTTCGCGGCGATCTTCGCAGCGTCGGAAGGGCGGAACTCACGCTGCGCCCGGTCGGAAACTCGAAGTAACGCGATGGGCACCCATTTCAGATGCGCCACCCTCGCCTTCTTGTTGGTAGATTCAGTCATGGGTCAGTTCCCTTTCCAGTCGGGTCTTGAGCCTCCGAAGGGCATTGATCGACTCGCCGAGGGAACTGGCCCACTCGTTGAGCTTGGAGCGGTCTAAAGCGGCGAAGTCGACCTCATCGAGCAAGCTGTCGATGACGATGTTCGAGGCATCCATAACGGTCGCGTTGATAACCCGGTCGGGGTCGATACGCCTGGTACCGCGGAGTAGTTGGTGGCGCTGGCTCTTGGACTTCGCGGGCTCGCCTTTGAGCTTCCTGACGACGTTTGCGCGTGAGAGGTTCCCGTCGTCCTTCGCCTCAGTTACCGCCGAGTCGAACTGTTCGTCGGATATCTCGTCCGTCAGGTCGTAGTAGTCGCTGAGCACGCTCTGGTCCAGCCCGGCAGCGTCGGCGGGGCTGACCTTGTTGTCGGCGGCAACAAGGTCCCTGGAGTTCACTCCGTGTTGACGTGCATCATCAAGAGACCGGATCTCGCCGCGTTCTTGCCCAGCACGGATCGCGACCCCCACACCCCGCTCGGCGCGCCGGACCATTTCGAGTGCGTCGAGTTGGATCTCCTTGGACAGATTGAGTTGCCGGGTTGTCTCTGCGACGGTCGCGACCCAAGCCCGGAACTCCGACACCGTCTGCGGCTGCGTCGCTTCCATCGCATGAGCGAGCCAGGACCGGGCCTCGCCGAGCATCTTCGTGACCGCGATCTCGCGGTCCTGCGGCGCGAGCTGGTCAAGCGCGGCGATGTTCGCCACTGGCACCAGTTCGCCGGTACTCTGGGTCACGTCGTTCCTCTCGGTTAGGAATGGCTTGGCTCGTCGGCCCCGTCTCTCGCAACAGAGGCGGGGCTTCGCCGTTACGGGGACCGCGGGGCAGGATTCATGCGCTGGCGAATCAGGTCGCGCCAAAGGAGATCTGAGGGCAGCTCGTTCACGCCGACCCCTCCGGTGCCCTGAACGCCCAGTTCAGGCAGAGCGCGGCGACGGCCAGCCCGGCTGCTAGTCCGGTGATGAAACCGGCAAGACGGATCACGAAGCACTCGCAAGGTCAGCGAGGAGACGCTTCCGGCCAGCCCGCAGGCGGCGCAGGTAGGCGTTCTCACAAGTGCGGCACTTCCGGTGCCCGGTCTTCGTCGGCTTCACGTTCTCCGGCGTCCACTCGTGGCCGTTGCGGCAGTGCGTCGAGGCGGGCAACGCTTGGACGAAGTCCCGTGCGCGCTCGTTGTTCAAAGCGGCACTGACGGGCTCAAGGTGAGTGACGTTCACACACGCCCGGTTCCGGCACAGGTGATCAAGGTGTTCGGCGACGATCGGGCCGTTCAACCACTCCCACACCCGGCGGTGAGCGGTTGTCACACCCCCGCGGCCGTTCCCTGCTTGGCCGTAGCCGCTGGGCATCCGGCACCCGGACCACTCGATGCAGTCATCGACGCCCTGGGCTTGGATCGCCCGGTACAGCGGCCCCCCGCGGCGCATCAGGACGCGGCCTTGGTGCCCGAAGCGCGGATCTGGTCGATGACTGCCGGGTCGTACTTGTAGCGCCCGCTGGGCAGCTTCACAGCGTCGATGTCGCCCTGCGTCGCCCAGCGAGTGAGCGTTCGTACGCTGACACTGAGCCGTTCGGCTGCTTCCTTGGGTGCCAGTAGTGACGACATGCGTCAGTTCTACGCCATATGCCGAGTGGCGTCAAGCGTCAATTGTCGTGTCTTGACGTGGATCATGGTTTGGTGCACATTTGACGCATGACAGCAGATCCGGCGCAGCAGCCCTGGGTTATGACGGATGAGACGTTCGCCGCCCGGCTGGCCTTAGTGCGCAATCGAATGCAGTGGAACGCGAAGGAAGCGGCGCTCGCATGCAGCTTGCCGCCCAGTAGTTGGCTGAACTGGGAGGAAGGCATGATGCCGCGCAACCTGAAAGAGGTCGCCTGGGACATCAGCCAGCGGACCGGCTGCGATTTCGGATGGCTCGCGATCGGCGTCCCGTCCGGCCCGGTAGACTCCCCTTTCAGTAACGCGCCGTTAGCTCAATTGGCAGAGCAGCTGACTCTTAATCAGCGGATTTCTGGGCCACTCCACTACGCCGACCGGGTTGTCCCCTTGCGCCGAGCGGCTTGATCCGTGTCCGTAGTCGTCCACGTCGCGTTCGGTAGTGCCACCCTTCAGCCCGTGCTGGGGATCGAAACCGAATGGGCAGGCGCAATCGATCTCTGGGTTAAGTGGCTGACCGCCGCGCAGCGCCCAGCGACGACGATCGGGCTGCGGGTGTACCAAATCCAGCGGTTCGCGTTAGATCACCCGGATGCCGACCCGTTCGGGCTGACCCTCGATGACCTCATCGGGTGGCTCGCCGCATTCGAGTGGAAGCCGCAGACCCGCCGTTCCTACCGATCCGCCCTTCGGGTGTTCTGCGCGTGGGCACACGCCACCGGCCGGGCCTCAGCGAACCCGGCAGCTCTACTACCGGCAGTCACCCCGCCGCGGGGGAAGCCACGTCCGGCACCCGACGACGTCCTCAGCCAGGCGATGACCGTCGCCACGGACCGGGTTCGGCTGATGCTGCGCCTCGCCGCCCACGCAGGTCTACGCCGCGCAGAGATAGCGGCCGTCCATCGCGATGACCTCGAACTCGACGCGGACGGCTACATGCTGCGCGTAGTCGGGAAAGGTGGGACGGTGCGGCTCGTGCCCGTCCTCGATGACCTCGCGATGGCGATCCGCATGTCTCCCACCGGGCCGATGTTCCCCGGCCGGATCGACGGCCACCTATCCCCCCGCCGAGTCGGCGAGCTGATGTCCGAAGCGCTCCCCGGACACTGGACCGCGCACACGCTGCGGCACCGCTTCGCGAGCAAGGCGTACGCCGCCGAACGCGACATCCTCACAGTCTCCGCCCTACTTGGGCATGCCTCCGTGACGACGACGCAGATCTACACCGCGATCCCGTCCGGGGCGTTACGCAACGCTGTCATCGCGGCAGCTTGACCATTCCTTGCCCGTACCTGTCTCTGATCCGTTAGCCTGCACTCCGAATCTAGGGGGAACCGTGAAGGCACTGGTAGCCGCGTTCGCGGCCGGGAGCTGCATCGCGCTCACAGCGTGCGGCCAGAACTCTGCGGCGAAGGCGACAGCACCCACGACGACCACGCCGAGTACGGCGACAGCCTCGACATCATCCACGCCAGCACCGACCGTGGACTACGCGGCACAGTACCTACGTCTCGTAGCCCCGCCCAACGCCGCCGCCGATGTGCTCGGGGACACGTTGGATGCTCTCGCTAAGCGCAAGGCGGGGAATGCTGCGTACATCCCGCCGTTCACGACCTACGCTGCCGCGCTACAGACATGGAACAACGTCCTGCTCCGATCGCCGTGGCCCGAAAAGGTACTGCCCGACGTGAAGGCGCTTGTTGGAGCGAACGCGGATGAGATCGCGGCGGTGAACAACTTGATCACGGCGGCGACTACGAATCGGGGCGACTTCCAAGGCTTGTTCAACGCCTGGGGCGCCGCAGGAACGAAGGGGTCCACCGCCGCCAACGTCGTCAGGGCCGATCTCGGTCTTCCCCCTCCCGGCAGTACTCCCTCGCCATCGGTATCGAGCGCCACGTAGGCCCGCTGAACGCCGACGCCGGCTAGTACGCCTCGCTGCATTGCCCGTCCCGTGGCGGGTGCGCCCACTGCCCGCCGCACCGGTTGCAGGTCCATAGCCGGTGCAAGCCATGTGCCCCGCAAGGGGTGGAGGTGCGGGTAAACCGGCGCGGACCCCAGACGTGACCGGCCGGGCACTCTGTCGGATCCAGTTCTTGGACGCCAGGGCCGTTCGGGGTGGGGATCAGCCCGAACGTCGGCACGTAGACCATGGCCCCGAGGGTAGAAGCAGGGTCGGACGCTCAAGCGACACCGAACTGTTACCGACTACCTACTTGCCGTCATACATCACTGATGTACGGTGTTCGCACGACCGAAGGTAGTGCCCCTGGCAGGATTCAAACCTGCGACCTTGCCGCTTCGAGACGGATGCTCTTTTCACTGAGCTACAGGGGCCCGGAGGTTTCGATCGACCGGGAACTTTCCACGGTGACCGGAAGAACGATTCCTCCGCCTTCGGTTCTACCATGCAAGGTCGGCGCAACTCGGGAGCTGCGCCACGTTTTGTTAACGAGTCGCGGCGCGCCGCTAACGGTCATAGGCGTGAAGCCCTCCGGATGCGACAGTGGATCAGGACTTCATCAGCCACGGAGGTTCCCCATGTCCGCGCCTGCCAACTCCCGCCACCGACGTACTCCACGAACCGATCTCGTCGGTGTCCGTCTGCGCCCTGAGGAAACCGAAGCGATCCGCGAAGCCGCGCTCCGTGAGGACTGCACCGTTCCGGAGATGATCCGTCGAGCGGTACGCCGCGAACTTCAGATCGCCTGACAACGCAGAAGAGCGCCCCCCACCCGAAGGTGAGGGGCGCTGCTGCATACCTGTAAGCCAGGGCTAGCTGTTGGTGACTGTTGGCTGGGCTGGGCGGACAGAGGTGACGGACGGGCCTGGCGGGTTGACGCCGGTCACCGATGGCGTCCGGCGGGTGACCGCTGTGACGGTGCCGCCGGACGATGATGTGACGGTTCCCTCGACGACGAAACCGATCTGAAGGGAAAGCGCGGCAGTTGATGGGGCCGTGACCGCACCGGAGACCGTCAGACCGACCGTGACCGGGAGTGCGCCAGCGGTCGGTTTGGCTGCCGTTCCGGCTGCCGCGATCCCGACCGTGACCGGAATTGCTGTGTCGCCGTAGCGGGTGACGAACCCGGTAGCGGTGAGCCCGACGCTCGTGGCGAGCGAGGTAGCCGAGTTCTTGGTGGCGGTGCCCGATGCTGTCAGCGCCACCGTTGCGCCAAGGGAAGACGACGCCGGTTTCGTCGCCTGTCCGGTGGCGGACAGCGCGACGGTGGTGTCTAGGGTTGCGGTGGTCGCACCTGCTGATGTAACCGTGCCAGCGACGGCGAGCCCGATGGTCGTCGCGAGTGTTGCGGTGGTGGGCTTCGACGCGTCGCCGGATGCAGCGAGGGTGACCGTCGTCGCGAGCGTATTGGCGTCCGACGTCTTCGTCGCCTGTCCGGTAACCGCCAGACCGACGGTCGTGGCAAGCGTCGCGTCGGTTGCCTTCGACGCCGTCCCGGTCGCCGCGAGCCCGACGGTTGTCGCCAAGGTTACGGTGGTCGGCTTGCTGGCGGTGCCGGTCGCGGACAGGGCGACTGTGATCGGGATGGACACGTCGCCGAGACGAGTCACCGAGGCGGCCGCGGACAAGGCGATCGTGGTGGCGAGCGACGCCGTGGATGACTTAGTGGCCTGTCCGGTGGCGGACAGCGCAACCGTTGTCGCGACCGTCGATGTGGTCGCCTTGTCCGCGGTCCCTGATGCCGACAGGCCCACGGTTGTCGCGAGGGTCGCTGTCGACGTCAACGTGCCAGCGGCCGGTGCGATGACGACCGTAGCGAACGTCCGGCCGGTGCCGGGGTTGCCGTCGGAGAACGTGACAGCACCCGGTGTTTGCGAGACCCCCGATCCGCCCGTGAGGACGCGGTACTCCGTCGTGCCCGTGTGGTAGATCGAGGGGATCGCGCCGCCACCCGCGAGGGTGTAGCTCGCACCGGCGGAGAACGTGACACCAGTGTGCCCGTTGCCGTTGCAACCAGCGGCGCCGATGACCATGCAGTCGTTGACGCTAGGCGTCCGCGCGGGCGGCGGAATCGTCGTCGCAGTGTTGTTATCAGAACCGATCGTGTTCTGGTTGATCGGGCTGGTCGCGTCCGCGCCGGTGATTTCGAGGATCTCGCCCGAGCACAGGTCGCCCGCCCCGGAGATCGTGAACGTGACTGTCGTTTCGCCGCCGGTGACGTTCGCCTGCGGCTTGTAGTAGGTCGCGAGCGCCGTACCGCTAGTGACTGCGGTGACGGTGTCGATGCGGGTCCAGCCGGTGGGGGTGGTGACCGTGAAGCTGCTGCCCTTCCACCGGATCGTGGCGTACAACAGACTGCCGGCGGTCGGCGCAGCCCACCCCGCACCGGAGTTGAACACGACCGATCCGGCGTTCCCTGAACCGGACCCGGCCTTTGCCCACTGAGCGACAGCGAGGACCACGACGCGCCTCCGCTGCTAGATCGGAAAGGGTTAGGCAGCGAGCGGTGTGGCGGTCGCGGTGACCGCAGTGAGCGAGAAGGTGTTCCCGGTGTTGAGGGTCTGTGATGCGGCAAGCGCAGCCGAACCGGCGAACGTACCTGCGGTGGACGCGGACCAGAACGAGACGTGCGTGACGATCTCGCCGTTCGTGCCCGCCCAGGACGTCCACGACGGCAACGTGCCGTTCCCCGCCTTGGAACCCGAAGCGGCGGACGCCCAGGCCAACGCCGGGCGGGTCGTCACCGACGACGCGTTCGACGTGCCGGCGGAACCGGGATCGCCGGTGTGGAGCTTCACGAAAGCCATCGGGGTCGCGATGGTGTCCAGCATCGTGTTCGCCATCGCAGCCGTGATTCCAGCGGTCATTCCTGGTTCTCCTTCTGTGCGTCACCTTCGGTGACTTGGCTTTCGATGACGAACGTGATCGCGGGCGCGATACCGACCGGTGGTTCCACCGGTTCGTCGGGGATGTACTCAGCCATCGCTGTTTCCTTTCGGGCATGCAGGAACGACGGCCCGGCTGTTGCCGTCCGTACGAGAGGGGGGGTTGGGTCTAGCTGCTGGCTAGATCTGCCAGAGCTTCCAGTAGCCGAGCTTCGCGCCATCCCCGAGGACGGGCGTGCGGCTGTTGAGGATCGCCAGGTTGAACGCGAGGTCGTACGTCAGGTCCGGCGTCTCATTCATCACGCCTTCGGTGTACAGCTTCCCGTCTGCGTAAGGCGACATTTTGCCGCCCTTCATCGTGAACAGCACCCGCACCCAGCGGTTCCCGACGTCCGCCGGACCCCACCCGGCGGGGTGACCGGGGTAGTTCCCGTAGTTCGGGGACTTGTGGTAGTTGTCGGTGTAGTCGCCGTTCTCCCACTTTTCGATGACGTCGAGTTCGCGGTACGGCCCAGACCAGTTCCGGTTTCCCCAGCCCCACAGTGCGGGCCACAGGCCGACGCCATCGGCCATCCACACCATCGCTTCGAGCGCCGTGTTGTCGCCCCACGGGATGTCGAACCAGTTGACGCACCCGGACTGGTAGCCGAGGTTGCCCCCGCTGGTGTTCTTCGCCGCGGACAGGATCAACTCGCCGTTCTGGATGCGGACCTGCGACGGCGCGAAGCAGGCGTTCTCCCCGCCACCATCCGACGTCGGTCCGTTGAACGGCCCGGACACCCCGGTGTCTTTCGGCCCGCCGCGGCTGCGGTTCGGCGATGCGTTCGCCGGAAGCGCCCCGCTTGCAGCGGTCCAGCTCGTCAAAAGTTTCGCGGTCCCGCTGTAGCCGAGCGGTGCCGTGTCGGTCCATCCAGTCTGCGCGGAACCCCCACCAGTCGGAGGCACTACGACCGGTGCGGTCGGATCGCTGGTCTGGGTCGACGGGCCACCAGCTGGGTTCGGGATGTACCAAACCCCGGAGGCATTGACGAAGTAGCACACACCCGCCTTCGCATACAGCTTGGAGACGGTCGAGGTCGCTCCGTTGACGGTGCCGTTGATCGCGATCTGCCCGTTGACGATCGTCCACACGACCCCGTTCTTGTCGGTCACTGAGCTCGCATACCCGTCCGGTGTCACCGTTATGACAGGCGGCACGACAACGGGCGGTAGGACCGGGTCGGGTTGGATCGCGAACACCGCCGACTGCGCCGCTGTCGCGTCCGCGACGGCCTGCGACTGGGCGTCTTCCGCGTCCTGCATTTTCAACGCTGCCGCCTGCGCGGACGCCTTAGCCTTCGCGACCGCCGCCACAGCAGCCGACTTTTGCGCGTCGAAGGCCATGGTCAGTTCCCCCCGGGTGCGGCGTGTTTACCCTGCGGGCCGGGATCGAGAGGGACGAGCGGAACACCCGCAGACGTCTGCGGCTTCGACAGCGGCGTGACCGTGAACCGCGTGACCGCAAGCACAACAGCGAACGCGAGCGCGGAGATGGTGTCGAAATCGGCCCCGTGTCGAAGACCCGCATACACGCCGTAGACGGCGGTCAGGAGCGCGAAGATCGCGACCTTCTCCCGCTCCGCCCACTTCGCCGCGGCGACAATCGCGGCGCCGATCTTCCTGAGCGTCGTCACTTCGCGGCGTCCGCGACGAGCAGAGCGTGTTCCGCGTCGGAGATCGGACCGGCCGAGACCGCGCCGCCCCGCGCCCACGCTTCTGTGTCTCTCGGGGTGGGCAAGTGGTGGTAGCCGCCGTTGTAGAGCACCCACTGCCCGCCTGCGGCGTCGAAGATGATCGGTTTCATGTCTTCGTCCTCCTGGACTGGGGGTGGCGGGGCTGGCGGATTGAGTGCTTGCGAGACGAGCTGCAGCACATGCGCTGCCGGAAAGTTCGGGCCGGGGTCGGTGTGCGTCGAAAGCTTGAACACCCGCGACACCTGCGCGTGCGTCGTATGGCCTGGTGTCTTCCGGTCGGCGAGTTGCGCGTCCGTCAGGAACCGAACCGGGATGACGCGAAGTTCAGGCTTCGACGCGACCCACACGGCCGCGCGCCGCAACGTCGCCTCCGACGCGGGCGACGCCCATTCTGCGGCCGACTGTCGGGCGTACCCGGCCAACTCGATGCCGCAGCCGTCAGCGTTCGCGCCCGGCGCGTGCCAGGCAGTGTCCTGCAGCTTCACGCACTCGACCTCGGAGTCGAGGTCCACGCACACATGTGCTGAGGACTTTCGGCCGTTCGGGTCGGCGAAGTTCCGGGCGACGTTCTCGGCGGCCGTCGCGCCGTTCACGACCTCCATGTCATGCCAGACGATCAGCCGCAGTGGCCTTTGCCGACCGCGGTAGTAGTGCGGCGACTGGATGAACGCGGCCATCAGGTCTCCTATTTGGGAATGGCCGGGCAGACGAGCAGCGCCTGGTGATACGGCTCGTACTGGGCGACCCGCTTCGCCTTCTCCTCGGGCGTGAGGACTTTCGATTCCTTCGTGCCCTGGATGATCAGGTCGACGATGCCGTTAATGAACGCGATCGGTTTGTTGTTCTGCTCGCACTGGATCGCGAGGCCCCGCAGTGCCTTGAGGTTGTCCTCACGGTTCTGCGCGGCGATCTGGTCGATGTGCGCGGAGAGCCTCTGCACCTCCGCGAGGGAGCGCTTGGATTCCGCAGCCGAGTTATCGATGCGGACACCCCAGATCACCATCACCGTGACCATCACCGCGCTGATGCACAGCAGCGGCTTGTCGAGGAAGTCCGGTTTGGTGCGCAGCCACCACCGCCACACGCGGCGGGTCACACCCACGGCGTCGGCCACACGAGTTGGCAGGTGATCACGCAAGCCGCCGAGAACAGCAGGTAGATGGCGCGCGCATGCCGCCGGGATCTACCGGTCATTGCGGTCCTTGAGGAACCCGAGGGTAAGACCCATACAGGCAGCGCAGAATGCAATGACAGCAGCACTAGGAGGTCGAACAAGAACCGTTTCATACACAACCCCGATCAGCCCGAGGGTGAAAAGAAGGTTTGATCTGGTCAGGAACCGTTTCACTGGTCATCGGCTGTTCCGGTGCGCACGCGCACGGCGCACCTCCCCGATCACGTTGAACTTCAAGCCCCGAGGAAAATGCCGGTGAGGGTCACGATGGTGGTCGCTGTGTTCAACGCCACGCCCGACGACTGATAGGCCTTGACCTGCACCGTGTTCCCGGCCGCGAGGCGGGTTTGCAACGTCAAGTTGCATGGGGCGGTGGTCAGCGGTGAGCCGACCGTGTACAGCGGCGTGTAGGCGTCGGTGATCGTGCCGGTGGAAACGATGTGCAGGAACCTTCCGCCTGCACCGCTCGCAGCCCACTGGTGGCACGCAACGAACAGGTAGTCGCCGGGGGTGACGCAGGTGAAGATGCCCGTGCCGGTCGCGTACGCCCCGTCCAAATCCCGGTCGACCGTGTTGTACAGGACGGTCGCTTCGACTGAGTCCGTGAACGACTGTGTGGTGGAGCGGTGCACGATCAGGCACGGTTTGCGTCCGGCCGCGCCGCCGAGCATGAACAGGTAGTGCGCGGCGGTGAGTTTCGTGCCGGTCGTCGCGGTCGGGATCGTCGCCACGCTGCGTCACCCTTTCAGGTTGTTCGGGTAGCAGGGGGCGGGGGTTTGTGTCACGCTTCGTGCATGAACAAGCTTGGGGTGGGAGTAGTCGGGCTGGCCCTGGTAGCGGGGGTCGGCGTCGGGGTGGGCTTCGCGGTGGCCGGGGGCGGGGGTTCGGGCGGGCCGGTGAACGTGCGCGTCGTTGACGAAACGTCCGACGTGCCAAGCGATGTGCCGTCAGAACCACCGGCCGAAACGCCGACGCCGAGCGCCGGGCCAACATCCGTGGCACCAGCTCCCGCGCCGACTCACTCGGTTGTGGTCACGAAGGCTGCGGTTGCTCCGTCAACCGCACCAGTAGCGGGAGCCACGGTCGGGGCAGTGCCCGGTGCCGGCACCGACGCCGAGGGCAATCAATGCCCGACGCTCGCCGATGGGACCACACATGTGACAGACGGGAAATGCTGGACCTATCCGAACAACCCACCGGCCTAGCGCAGGAACGTCACGAACGTGCTCAGCCGGGCCGTAGCCGACGCCGACGCGGCCCACGGGTTCCCGCCATTCGCGTTGACTTTGATCGTGGTGGTGAAGGTCGCACCTGCAGTAAGTCCGGTGAGCAACCGGACCTGATGGTTGTGTGCGGTCCCGACGAGCCCGGTCGGGGTCTGCTGACCGAACATGCCCGATGAGTAACCGCCATTGATCCCAATCAGGATCAAGATCAGGTCGTTGCCGGCAGTCGAGTTGAACGCGCACACGGTCCCGTGCGCGATGACCTGCGCCCGCGTGAACCCGTTCGGCACAGTGATCGTTGCAGAGGTCAGGACAACTCCTGCGGTTCCTGGTATCGCGAAGTTGGTTGTGAAGTCGTCGTGCTGGTCGGCCTGCGTGATCAGCGAGTCCAACGACGTCTGCTGGGTGTTCGTCTTCCCCGTGACGGCCTGCATTTGGTCTTCGAGTCGGGTGATGCGCTGCTCGAAATCACCGGGCATAAGTTCCTCATCTCAGATTGCGAACCTTGCGGCCAAAAAGACGTCTACGGCTTCGTTCGCGGCGTGGACCCGGGCGACAGTTGGGGCAACACCCCGTGCGGTAACAGTGAACGTCTGCGGGCTGGTGGACCCACCGGGGACCGTGACGGTGATCCGTTCCCCGTTCCAATCCAAATCCATCGAATAATCCCCACCGGCAGTGGAGAACGTCGGCCCCACATCAGTGGTCACGATCACCGTGCCGGTGCCCGTACCACCCACACACGTACCGCCAGTGACCCGCGCACCCTCAGATGCGAACCGGCCATACGTCGAATCGACGAAGTAGCCCTCCGATGGTGAGTCGGCAGGTGTCGCGTCCAAGAACACGCCGCACTGATCGACGCCGACCGTCAACGTGTAGCCCTGGACGTACTCGTCGATGTAGCTCACCCCGAAGTAACCGGAAGGGACGTTCGCGACCCGCACCCGCGACCCAACCAAAACCGCCCCGAACACGGTGGCGTACAGGTCGTTTTGGGCGGTCATCAAATCGACACCCAAACCTTCCAACCGGAGGTTGGGGGAGATCACCAGCAGCGCGTTCGCCAACCCGCCCGCCTGATCGGCGTTCGCCGACGCGGACGTCACCGACGTTGCCTTCACCGGGGCACCGGCCGTTTCCGCCGCGGTGTTGATCACGTTCACCGTGACTGTCGGTGCGGACACCGACACCCTTGTGGGGATGATGTCGATCCCGCGCCCCAACGACAGCCCGGCGGGGGCGTCATCGTCGGATTCCAACGTCACGGTGAACGCGACCGTGGTGGGCCGGGCGGCGTCCGGGAGACGAAGGGTCGGCACACCCGTCGACCCTTCGATCGACAGCGACCCTTGGATGGTGGTGACGAGCTTGTCCAACTCGGCCAGGATGTTCGACCCGACGGTGGAGGTGCGGATCACCAGCCGGTCATCCGACCCCTGCACCGTCGTGGACGGGGTCAGTGGACTGTAGGACGTCAACTCCAAGAAGCGTTCCTGCGCGCCAACCAGCTGGTTCTGCAGGGCGTAGGGGCGGTGGGATGTCGTCACGTCGTATTGCACGGCCAGCCCGGCGAAGGTGGTGCTCGGCGGGCAATACTGCGCCTGCGGATACCCCGAGTAGTAGTAGCCGCCCAAATGGCCGAGTACCTGCCCGGATGTCCAGGCGATCCCCGCGCCGTGCCCGAACGACACGTCGTCGATGTAGCAGTCCCAGTTCGACCCGTTCTTGATCAGCCGAATGTGGTGCGGCAGGCCGTCGTTCGCAACAACCGTAGTGGTGATGACCGGCCCCGGGCCGAAGATGAACACCAGATCGGTACCCGACACGGACATGCCGACGAGGACACCCAGCGCGAGACTGTCCAGCAGGTAGTAGGTGCCGTCCGTCGGGGCGGTGGACGTGACCCAAAACTCGATGGACTGCGCGCCCGTGTAGGTGAACTCGACGACCGGCCCGGACGAGAACGACGTTCCCGTTCCACCCGCTATCACCGGGGTTCCGGCGAACCCGCCGTCCATGTTGATGCCCTGCGGTGCACCGAAACTGTACGACGACCCGATCGGGCCAGGGATGACCGTTGCCGGCACATCACCCGCGTTGCCGGTGTTCGCCAACACCGTTGTGGAGGAGTTGCCGTCGTCGAACAGGAACAGGTCCACACCCAACGTGTCATTGTCGACCAAAGCCTGCTCGGCGTAGTCCGACTTCAACGGCCGGTTCGCATACACCCCGAGGAGGTCGGTGCATGCCACTTGCACCGCGGCGGTGTTCAACTCCCCCGCCAACTGCGGCTGCAACTTGGTGATCCACCCGATGAACGGCACATAGTCGACAGCAGATTTCGTCAACGTCTGCCGGACCCGCTTGTTCTCCACCACGTTCGGCCAGTACGGCCCCAACGGGTTGTTCGGCGTGTACGGCGGGATGCCGGAGCTGTTGGGGATGTTCTCCAACGTGAAGTTCATCGACCCCGGCTGCAAAGTGTCGAACTCGGTTGCCCGCCCCCGGTGCACTGTCACCGGCCCGCGCGCGTCGGTGGTGACGTCAGTCCACACCCCGGCGGTGAACTCGACTTCCGTCTTCGATGTGGGTAGGCCGGTAGCCATCAGACGGTCGCCAGGACACGCGTCTGGTAGCCCTGCGCTTTCGCCTGACCCGCGACCTTCTCCAACGCTGCCATGATCGAACGCGGATCACCCAGCGGTGCCTGGATCGTGTAGTTGTTCACGACCGTGACACCGCCGCTAGACGAGCCGACACCACCGCGGCCGATGAGCGCTGCGACACCAGCCTGCTGGTTGGGGTTGAGGACAACCTCACCACCATGAGCCAGGATCGGCACCGCAGCACCCACCCGGCCCGGGACAACCCCACCGTCAGCGAACGGATTGAGACTTCCGATGAACCCACCGGCCTTGCCTGCGGCGCCAGCGACCGCGCCGACCGCACCTTTCACCGCTCCGATAGCACCGGAAATCTTGTCGACGACCGGCTTGATGAGTTTCGACCAGACCCAGTCCACCACGGCGTAGATCGAGTTCCAGATGTCCGACCAGGCGTTGAAGAACCCTCGAGCGGCGGATTCGATGCCAGACCACATACCGGTGAAGAATCCGGCGATCTGCTTCCAGTGCCCGATGATCAGCAGTGGGATACCGAGGAACGGGAAGATTACGGCGATAGCTGCTGAGATGGCGGTGCCCCAGGTGCCACCGAGGAAGTCGGTGACCTGACTGAAGTGAGTGACGAGCAGGAAGATCCCAGCTGCGAGTAGGGCAACGGCTGCGATGATCGCGAGGATCGGCCAGGTAGCGGCAATAGTCGCCGCAGCAGCAGCGATCATATTGACGGTGTACGCGATCACGGCGACCACCAGCACCCCGCCAACAACCCCGGCTAGGATCTTCGCCTGCCCCGAGTGATCACGGAAATACGCGGTCACCTTCAGAGTAATGTCCGCGACCTCCGCCAGCGCCGGCAGCAGCGCCGTCGCCAATGACTGCGTGACATCCTCGTAGGCGCGTTTCGTCCGGGCGATCTGCCCCGGCATCGTCTCGCCGTACGCCTTCGCCGAGCCGCCGAACTCCTTGTTCAGCTCCCCGAGGATGATCTTCTGCGCGCCGATCGTGTCACCGGACTTGACCATCGCGGCGATCTGATCCTTCTGACCCTGCGTAAAAGACACGCCGACGCGGGTCAGTGCGGTGATGCCCTTGATCGGGTCGTTCAGCGCCTTACCGAGGACGATCGCCTTCTCCGACGCATCCCCACCCATACGGGCGGCCATGTCCGCCGCGGCCTTCGTCGTCTCATCGAAGATTTTGTCCGGGCCGACGTTACGGATGTTCGTGAACGTCAGCAGTAACTTCTCTGTAGCGACGATCGAGTCGTCGGTCTGACCCGAGTACGCCTGAATGTTCGACGCCAGGTCTTCCATGCCCTTCGCGGTCGTACCCGACACACCGCCGGTTGACTTCAACCCGGCGTTCAACTGGGCGAGGCCGGTCTGGTAGTCCGACACCTCACCGAAACCAGTCTTCAGTGCGAGCCCGACCGCAGCGATACCCGCGATGGTGGCGGCCTTACCGATCGTCGCGAGTTTCGACCCCGTCGTTTCGCCCTCTTGCCCAGCCCGTTTGAGCGCCGCGGAAAGCGTCTTATCGTCGCCGTAGAGGAGCGCGCGTAACGTCAGATCGGCCACGACACCCTCTCCCTGTTCAGGTTTTGCGGCTCGCCGTGTCCCACGCGTCCGCGCCGGCGGCGAAGATCAGCCAGTCCCCGTAGGTCATGTCCCACACGTTCATCGGGGTAATCCCCGGCCAGACGTGGCAGATCGTCAAGATGCGGCGGCGGACCGCTTCCCGGATGCTTTCGCTTTCGGCCGTGCGGTTTTCGGTTGGTGCCCGGCGCCCCGAACGGAACCCGCTCGGGGTCGGGGTTTTCCCGCTGCCTCCAACGGGATCACGTCACCCGGTTCCTCCTGGAACACCTCGGTGAACGGCAGGTCGATGACGTACTCCCAGGTCACCTGCTTGCCCGCGTTCCACAGTGCCAGCCAGATCGAGACGCCGGCGAGTTTCAGGCCCTCGCTCGACAGCGACCATTTCCGGGTAGCCGCAGGGTCCAAACGCTTCGCCATGTCGGCTAGGGCGTTCACCTCGTCGAGGGTCATCCCGATCTGCTCTTCGAGGGCCGACAGGAGCCTGATCGACACCTTCAACTTAGAAAGGTCGGCGACCGGATACGACACCCCCTCGACCACGATCTTCACTTCAGTGACCTCAGGGCTTCTTCCATCGCATCCGCGACCGCCTTCCTCACTTCGTCCTTGCGGGGTTCGATGACGTTCCGGAAGTACGGCCGGCCGAACTGGCTTGTCCACACGTCGAAGTTCCCGAACACCGGATGCCGCCAACGGCGGGTGCCGTCGTAGCCGCGGGCCATCAACCCAGATGACACGATCGTCACACCCGGCTTCGCCCCGGTGTTGATCTTCACCTTGACGTTCGCGGCGATGTTCTTCCGAAGCCCGGTGGACTTCGTGTTCGCCGCCGACTTGTACGTCGGGGGCTTGAGAACTTCGGCCTGGACGTCCTTGACGATCGCCTTCGTGACCTCGCGGATGTTCTTCCGCAGTGCCGTCTTCAGCTTCTTGTCGACCTGCGACGTTTTCCCGAACAACGCCCGGAACTGCGCGGTATCGACCCGGACCGAGACCGGCCCGGAACGGAGCGCCTCACCGGACATCAGAGAGCGGTATCGGCGGTGCGGATGACGAGCCAGATCGGTTGTGTCGCAACCCCGTTGTCCAGCACTTCGAAGTCGATCGACTGCAACGAAACCCCGTCTGAGATCGGGGGCAGTTCGCCGTCCAACTTGATCTCCGGGAGGACGATCTGCAGCCGTTCCGTACCCGTCGACAGGGCAACACCCGTATCGAAGTCGAGGAGCAAGGGCAGCGGGGTGTCCGCCATGAACGCGTCCCGTAACGTTGTCGCGTTGAACTCGACGGTGATATTCCCGGTGATCTTCCGCTTACCGACAGTCGGCGCGGATTTCTTCCCCCCGCCGCCGCCGTTGTTCCGGCCGAGGTCAAGGTTGTTGTCGACCTTCAAGTTGAAACTGCGAATGTTCGTGGTGGCCGTGCCACCGGACGCGAGCGCGGTCGTCGTCGGGGCGGTGACCGCACCACCCAAACCGACGGACCACTGCGCGAAGTGGAACAGCGAGACAGGTTCGGCCGGGTACGACGGGGTCGCGTACGCCGTGGCGGTGAGGACATCCCGGGCGTTCAGCGCACATTTGAGTGTCGCGATGTTCCCGTTAGGGCAGTCGATTTCGAAGCTGGGGATCACCACCCCGTTCGCGGTGTGCGCAACCAACGTCCCTGACGCATCAGCGGATGGCACCGTGTATTGCATCGTCGCGGACGGCATGTACATGGTGTTCTCGAGCGTGAACAACTGCTGGTAGGTAGCACCGGAAACGACGGTGCTCGCACCGTTACCGAACGCCAGCGCGAGCGTGGTCCCCAATCCTTTGCTCACAAGTTCCGTGTCGTACTGCCCGGAGCCGCTCACCAGTGGGGTGACCCGACGCCCGGATCGGGCAACGAGCGACCCGACACGCAAGCCCTGTCCCTGGACACGGGTCGGGTCGTACTTCATCCCCGATGAGTTCAGGAACTCATTCCACCTGTCGACAGTGACCGGAGTGCCGTAGGTCGCTTCGGCTTTCAGTCCCCACGAGTAGTCGGTGATCATCCCGGTTGCCACTATGCGTCACCCTTCTCGTCGGACTTGCTGGCCTTCGATACGACGGGCTTCACCAGGGCAAAGTTGCTCGTCTGTGCAAGCAGCCCCTCACCGAGGTCGTAGCCGTCTTCGCCTTCAACCCCCGAAGGCGGCCGCCCGGCGACGTCGTCCGGGACCTCGAAGTCCTCGCCCGCTTTCACGAAGACCCGAAGCTGCGGGATCTGCAGATCACCCAAGGGGGAAATGTTCTTCAGGACAGGCACAGTCGCTCCTAGGGGCGGGACTTGGAAAGGATCTTGACGGTGATCTCGCAGACCCGACCGGTGGCATTGCCGGTGGCCGGGTCGACTGCTACGGAGGGGACGTCGTCGTATTCGGAGATCCACGAGTCGTACGCCGCACCGCCGAGGCGGGCATTGAAAGCGGCCCGGAAGTAGTCGGACATTTGGCCGACCATCGCGTAGGCACGTTCGGTGGCGGTCTGTTGCGCTTCCTGCCCGCCGGGGACGTACACGGACACGATGACCGTGGTCTCGGCGCCCTCTTCGCGGGACCGGTTGGTGCTCGCGGTTGGCCTGGACACCGGCACGACAGAGCCCATGACGGCGATGATCTCGTTCGGCTGGTACTCCCCCGGATCGCCGTACGACACCAACGTGGGGGCTGGGAACAGGCCGGTGAACGCGTCGAACAAAGCCGACTTCACCGACCCGACAAGCGTCCCGGCCATTTAGGCGAACCCGGGTAGGGCGGGTGAGGCTTGCAGGTAGGCCATCGCCTGGTGCGGGATCAGGTAGCCGATGCCATTGACGGTTTCGACCGCAGTGTCGGGTGCGCCGAGCTGCGGGCGGAACCCTTGCTGGGTGCCCTGCCAGGTGTGCCGCAGGATCAGCCGAGCACCGAGGAGCACGTTCGCCGGGACGGCCTGGTTGCCTTTGGTGAAGGTGACGGAGATGTTCTGGATGCCGCTCTTGAAACAAGTCACCCCGAGGGTGCTGCCGCGGTAGAGGATGCTGGCGCGGGTGTCGACGGTGTAGTCCGTCACGGGTGTCAGCGTTATGCCGGATTCGACGACCGTCGTCACCGCACTCACGTTCGACGGGAGCAGGATCGCTACTTTCCCACCGTTGTACGTCTGGGTGACGGCCCGCAAGATTTGCGGGCCGCAGATACGTTCGACCACGGTGGTGACCCCGGCGATGTACTCCCGCAGTAGGCCATCTTTCGACGTGTCCCCGGACGGTAGTTGCAGGATCGTGCGGGCGTCGTCGAGGGAGAACAGCCCTTGCGGGTCAGCCGATTGAACGTTGTAGACGTCGGTGATGGCAACGGGCGGGCCGGTGCACAGGAACCGGACCGTGTACTCCCCGGCCGTAGCCGGGACGTAGGGAGTGGTCGGGTTGTAGGTGCCCGTCGGGCTGGCCGTGACCGGCACCGTCACCGGTGCACCATTGCGGGGCGTGACGGTGAGAACCGCTGTGGCCGCGTTGACCGGCGCACCCGCGCTGTCGGCTACGAGGTATTCGAGGGGGAGGGAATCGCCGAGGTCAATGGGACCGGACACAATGCTCCCTCCGCATTCAGATCTGGGGTGCGGTCGGGGGACTAGCGGGTCTCGACGTCGGCGTCGGGTGCGACGGCCTTCTCGACCTTCGGCTTGGCAGCCTTCGGCTTCTCATCCGGGGCGACTGCGATGCCGCTGGCGATCAAGCTCGCCGCTTCGCCGTCGGTCGTGTCGAGGGTCTCACCGGGCTTGGGCCAGTCCACGCCGTCGCGGGAACCGCTCATCTGAACCTTCATCTGCACTGACGCCATCACAGATCTCCTGCCATCGAAACGGGTTGGGAACCGTTGGGGGTGGACGCCTATGACGGGACGTCCACCCCCAACGGATAGAGCTAGATCAGGTGGCTGCGCCGACGAAGTACTTGACCGCCCCGGTGAGGTCGATCAGCGCGCCGTCCGCGCGGACCAGGCAGCGGAAGCTGACGAGGTCTGTGTTGAACGCGTAGTCGTCGGAGCGCTCGAAGCGGATGCCGTTGACCATGCGCACGAAGTACTGCGAGAAGTCCCCGAACAGCACCGACTTCGCCGACGTTGCGACCGCCGCCACGTTCGGGTCCGTGTGAACCGCCTTGCCGAGCAGCGTGTCCGGCACGCCGATCTGCAGCGACGGCTGCCAAAGGAACTGCCCGGTGGTGTCCTTCAACTTGCGGACCGCACCGAGGGTTGCGTCCTTCATCAGCCAGCCAGCCGACGGGCTGTTGCGGTACGGGGCGATGACCGAGAAGTACAGGTCGATCAGTTCCGTCGACAGGAACGCGCCTGCGACACCGGTCGTGACACCTGTGACACCAAGCGTCGCATCCGTGACGACACCGCGGGGCAACGTGGAACCCGCACCGACAACAAGGTCAGTGCCGAGCGCGTTACCGACCGCGCGGCCGGCGGACATCGCCAGGTACCCAAGGAGGTCAACGGACGTGTCGTTGACGAGCTCCGAGGAGACCTGGATCAGCTTGCCGTACTTGTACGCGCCGAGGGTGATCTGACCGAACGCCGGGTCGGACGCCGCGATCGTGCCACCTTCAGCGACGAGCGCCGCAGAACCGTGGGACGTGGTCTTCGGGACCTGCAGGGACTCACCGGACGTGGTGTTCAGCACCGTCGGGCCGGCCTGCAGAATGCCGGACACCTCGATGAGGTGGGCGACGAGCTGGTCGTAGAACGACGTCTTGACCGTGTTCAGACCAGCGCCAGCGGAGAGCTTCGAAAGAACCCGGAACTCCTCGGAGCCCATCGGCTTGTTCGCCCGGACTTCGAACGACTTCCCGCCCTCGCCGCGGAAGAACTTCCGGGCTTCCTCGTCCGCCGCCCCGGCCGGGTCACCGCGGTCTTCACGCGTCGCCGACCGTGCGAGCAGATCCGACATGGCCTTCTCGGCGTCCGCGGAACGCTGCTGCGCCTCTTCGACGTCCTTGATCCGGGCGTCACGCTCATCGATCGCAGCGTTGAGCGCCTTCCACTTCGCATCTTCCTCACCCGTGAGATCACGGTTCTCGGCAGCGGCAGCATCGAGGAGGGCTTTGCCCTCTTCCCAGATGTTCGCCCGCTGCTCGAGGAGGCTCTTGATGAAGTTGCTGTCCATCAGGGCAATTCCTTCCAAGCAGAGTGGCCCGTCGGCCTGGTGGCCGCGGGCTGGGGTGTTGTTGGGCGAGGTGCGTTGCGCGCTGCCTCAGTTACTTGCGGAGATCGCTCCACGTGCGTTGGCGGAGCAGGACCGACACGGCCGAGTGCGTTGCGCGCTGCTCGTCGGTGTCGGGGTCTTCCTCGCCACGTTCGGCGGGGAGGTAGGGGACGAGGTACTTCCGCAGATCGCCGGTTTCGGCGGCCTTGCGGACTTCCTCGAGTTCGGCGTGCGCATGGTCGGCGAGGGAACGCAGGCCGGCGGACGTGTCCAAGTAGGCGGGGGTGTTCACGGGGGCGACGTCACGCAGACCAACCGCGATGAGGGTGCGCAGCGGCATGCCCGATTCGGTTTCACCCCAGGAGTCCTGGTGCGTGACGAACGCGAACGACGACTGTGAGATGTCGCCGCGGGCGGCGAGGACGGCGACGTCGCGGCCGACGGACGTGTCAGGCAGTGTCACGTCGTAGCGCAGGCCAACCTCGTCGACGGCCAGGGTGACGGAGCCGGAGGCGGTGCGCCCAAGGAGCATGTTGTCGTCGTGGTTGTAGCGGGCGAGAACATCGAGGTTGTCGGCGAGTGACTTCGTGAACGCGCCGGGGTCGACTTGCTCGACGAAACCGCCGAGGTTCTGCGACATCCGGTTGAACTTCGCGGCGTAGCCCGCCAGGATCCCGGGGCCGCTGTCGGATGCACGGAGTTCGACGCGTTCGGTGAGATACCTGCGTTCGATGTCGGGCACGGTTATCTCCTCTTACGCTTTCGCTGTCGGGGCGGGTGCAGTCGGGACCGCGGCTGGTTTCGGGTAGTTCGCCTGCCAGAACGCGATCTCTTCGGGCGTCAGCGGCGGCTTGTCCTCTTTCGCACGGCCCTCGTCAAGCGTTTCCAGGCCCGTGGTCAACCCGATCTGGTGAACCTCGAACCGGGTTTTGATGTCCGCCCGCACCAGCGCGTCAAGGTTGAACTTCGTGTACTGCGGTTTCGGGAGCATTTCGGTGACCGCTTCCTCGAAGCGGATCGCTAACGGCCGCAACGGGAACGTGGTGAACCGGATGCCCTTCTGTTCCATCGTCGCGTAGGTCAACGAGTTCGCCGCCTCCCCGCCGACATCCTCAGGGTCAAGCCCATACACCGAAGCGACCTGCCCGGCGGTCAGACGGGCGGTGGTGACGAACGCCGCGTCATCAGCAGAGATCGAGATCGGGTCGAATGACCAGTCGTTCCCCGAGACGAACACGCTCCGGTCCGCTGTCGTCGCCTCGAACCGGTCCCGGATCACCGACGCCTCTTCAGGTTCGAGCGTCTTCGCCACGTTCTTCAGATGACCGGTGGGGGCGGCGCCGTTGCGGAACCAGTCCACCGAAAACTTCTGCGCCTGCAACCCCTGTTCGATCATCAACCGGAACGCGGTGATCGGCGCCAGGCCCTTCGTCCGGCCCGGCAGCGAGTAGCCGGGGATGTGAACGATCGAGCCGACCTCGTGACGGTTCGTGAACAACTCGACCGGACGCCCGCGCAGGTAATACTTCGCGTTCGGATAGTTCGAGTCGTCGACCTCAACCGTGGACGGGTGGACCCACTCGACCATCGTCGGCCAACCCAACGGCGACATCTGCGTGACCAGCCCGTAGGCGTTACCCCGCAGCAGCAGCGACGTGCACGCCCGGTACTTCCACGCGAACAGGCCGCCTGCGACAACCGACGGGTTCTTGAACAACACCGGGTCCGGGATCCGCTCGGCAAGCTGGCCGTTCTGCCGGTACGCCTGCAGTGGGGTTGAGGAGAACTGGTCGGCGAGCAGCCTGGTAGCCGAGTACAGCGGCACCAGCGACAGCGCCGCTTCCATGCCCTGCCCGAGTAGATCCGCCGCGTTCCCGCCTTGACCCCAAAAGTCCTGGTAGGAGATCGATCGCTTCTCACCGACACGCCCGGTCAGGAAGCCCACAGCGCGCCTCCGGTCAGTCGGTGAACAGGTCGGCGAGCACAAGAACCCCGGCGACGATCGGCGCCGCAGGCCAGTAGATGAACGCCACCCCCGTGGAGATGAGACCGACCGCCACGGCGGTGCGGGTCAGCTTCCACGCGAGCACCGGATTCCTCGGCCGCACCACCGAGGTCAGTGCGACCTTGATGCGTCGCACGGGGCCTCCTAGAAGAAGCTGTCGAGGACGTCGTAGCTGTTGACCAGATCACTGGTGTGACCCCAGGCCGCCAAGATCGCCGCATACGCGGGCACGATGTCGACGGCCGATTTGCGGCGGCCCAAGATCCAGGCGCCGTCGCGGTCAATCCGCCGGGCGCCCCGCAGCGCACCATCAAGTTCCGGCTGCCCGAGGTGCACCAGCCGGCCGGACGTGACGAGGTCATGGAACGAGCCGCATGCCTGCGCGACCTCGGTGCCGTTCAGGGCGACGACGTCAATCCCGGCGGCTTCGAGCTGCGGGCGGAACGCCTCGGCGCCCTGCCCGGCCGCGATCACGACCTTGAACGTCGACCAGCGGGACGCCATGTCGATCAGGCGAGGAACGACCCAGTCCGTACCCGGGCGGTGGTCGATCAGCCCATCCGAGCCAGTGATCTCCACCTGACATAGACCGGCCTCGGTAGCCCCGGCGACACCAACAGCCGCCGAATCCCGTAGCGGTGCAACGTCCAGGCCGAAGACCGGCGGTCCCGCAATGTCCGAGGTTGGGTTTAGACTCCGCGCCCACGCCTCAGCGGGGATCACGCCAGATGCGAACTCCGGCTCATCCCAGAACCCCATGACCTCGCGGCCGAACTCGTCCGCGTCCAAAGCGGCCTGCTCGTCCCGAATGAACTGCTCAGAGATCCGAATCCCCAGGCCGGGGTTCGCGACCGCAACCGCATCCATGTCCGTCGGGTCCGAGCCATCCGGTGCAGACCACTCCGCGTAGAACAGCCGCGGTGAGCCCTCGATCCCCCGCGTGCGGATGGACCGCAACACGTCCGAGTCTTCTTGCCCGGCACTCGAGAAATACCAGATCTGCGGATTCGGCTGCGCCGACAACGTCGGCAGAACAGCGCCCATCGCCGACGCCGGCAAGTCATACGCCTCATCGAAGATCAACCGCCGCGACGAAAACCCACGGCCCGAACCCTTCGACCTCGCCAAGAACCGCAAACGGCAGCCGTTGTCCAACTCGAACCCGGACTCATTCGTCGACTGCACCCTGCGAACGACCCGCTTCGACAACCACGCCTGTCCGGCGATCAACTCGTCGATCCGCCGATACGTCTCCTGCGCCGTCTTAAACTCATGCGCCGAATAGATCGTCAGCCGGTCCTCGAACAGGAACAGTCCGGCCAGGCACAGCGCCTCGATAATCGCGCCCTTACCGTTCTGGCGAGGAACAACAACCGCAGCCTCGAACGCCGCCCAATCACCGTCAGTGCGCTCACCCAAGCCCTGCTCGAGCACCCACGCCTGCCAGTCATCCAGCACCAGACCGGCCCGGCCCGCGAGATCCGTGACCTCCGGCCCCGACGACTCCCGGAACGCCGGGACGCTAGACAGCCTGGGACGCTGCGCGCCTCGCCGCACGAGCAGCTGCGACCTCGTCAACCGGGGTCACCTCTTCCACAGCCGGCAACGAATCCAGCTCCCGCATCACGGCCATCAACTTGTCCGCCAGAGCCGCCAACGACCGCACATCGGCGGTGCCGTCAATCGACGCAGCCAGCCGATCCCGCAACGCCACGAGTCCCGGACGCCGGCCATCAGCAACGTCGGCAGCGAGCGACATAGGGGCCTCCTATGTGGCATGGAGAACCCCGTACAAAAAAGGAACTGAC
>Ga0307510_10000414_pt1 | contig 40819 bp, 32 predicted proteins | sample 12_EM_MG_FD_207224 | JGI IMG/M metagenome (GOLD analysis project Ga0307510, IMG submission 207224) | Populus trichocarpa ectomycorrhiza microbial communities from riparian zone in the Pacific Northwest, United States - 12_EM | ecosystem: Host-associated > Plants > Roots > Unclassified | place...
GTATTGGCGGTTGTCGTTTTACCCCCCGCTTTTTCAGGTTGCTTTTTGGCTTTGTCCAGTTCGGACTGGTAGGTTTCGAGGTTGGCAAATAGCTTAACCGTTTGTTTTACAGGTTCAGTGATTTGGTTAAAAAAGGCTTCGTCCAGTTCCGGCGCAGTACCTTTTAACAACATGGGCGGGATATTTTTACCTGCGGTGATTTTGGGGTTGTTATTCGCCAACAGCACAGATACGGTAAGCGTGCCGCCCTCCCGTGGTTGGATATTGATTTGCAGGGTGCCGTTGATTTGCAGACCTGCTATCTGCTCAAAAAAATTCGTTTTCATAATCGTTAAAATTTAAGATGATTAAAACCTGTAATGGCGAGTAAAAACAAGCCTGCCAACAGGCAAAGTGTCCCGATAAAATGGATTAGCCGTTCCATGATGACGGTAAAAATGAACCTCCCATGCGTTGGGAATTGCTGCAAGCCGCCGATGCCCCGGCGGTTAAACCTGCGCCTGCCGATATGATAGCGGACAAATAACCCGATGGCTACCAATAGCAAGCCGCAGGGTAAGGTGTATGAATGATGCTTTTCCATAATCAGATTTCAAAAATTTGTTCTCCATATTTTGCCACGTTCGCCGCTTTAGTTTCAGCGGTACACGGCAGTACAAACTGTTTAATATATTCCTCTGTGGTCGTGCCTTTCTCCCGTTCCCGCCTTAAGAGTTCATAATCACCCGCATTGATCTCGTACCACCGCAGGGAGCGGGTCAACGGGTGGGCGAAAATTCCGGTGCGGTATCGTTCATCCCAATCCCGCGCGTCAGCGACTTTCATCGAAACCACATCCCTGCTGTCAAACAGCTCCCTTATCGCTGCTTTGATCATTCCGGTGGTATGTTCCGCAGCCGGGTACAGTATGAAAGCCGTACCGTTGCTGCTTGCGATTTCATCGGTATACTCTATACCGTTAGTTGTTTTTTCGTATGCTCTCATATCCGTTCGTTTATTTTAATAAAGGGGGTGGCCGTTACCACCCCTGTTTTTTTGCAAAAGATTTGATTTCTGTTAAGGATACCTTGTGGCAACCCACACGGATAAACCTGTAGTTGATTTCGATAATGCTGTACCTGCCCAAAAAGGTTTCTCCGCAATGGGTACAGCCGCCCTTTTCGATGGTGGCCAAAACCAGCCTGTAAAGTTCGCGCCCTGCGGCTAATGAAAATTCAACCCTTTGGGTGGTTTCAATGCATTGGTGAGCCTTGTTGAAACGCAGGTAATCGAAGCCGTCCGAAGTTGACACATGGTTTACCTTGAATTTCCGCCATTCCATCAACTGTATTTTTTGAATCCGCAGCGCTTCGGCCTGCGCCCGTTTTTCCTGTGCCTTTCGCAATCTCCGCTCCTGTTGCAATACCTCATGGTATTGGGCAAGGTCTTGGATTTCGCCTGCCTTTACCAGCACTTCGGGCAATTCGAGGCCAAAAAAATCAGCGTAACGTTTGGCTTCGCCAAAAACCGCCTGAATGTCCAGTATATATTTCTGGGGTTTACGGGCATTGGCCAATGAACCCGCTATACCTTTGATCCGGCTGTACCACTTTTCAAACAATTCATCGGTTGGCAATTCCGGGTCGGGAACATATAATAAATCCAAATGACGGGATGCGCTTTTTACGATGTTTAAATGCGCCGTGGTAGATTTACTATAGGTGCGTTCAGTGAATAACACCGCATGTTCCCCCTGTTCGTTGCAAACATGTTTGGCTATCAGGAAATGATAACCGTAGGAATAGATATTCTCCCCCTCAAAAAATAAATTGCTTGCTTTTGCCCTCTGTCCGATGCGGTTCGCCCAATGGTGGGCGACCGCATAGATATCCTTAACTCTTTCCATCTCTTTCACCTATTAGTTTTAGAATGACCTGATTTTGCCTTACGCCGATTTCTTACCTGACGCGCCCAACAGCGTAATTTCATTGGTGTGAAAGTTCAGGCTTGCCATCGGCTCACCATCCCGGCTCACCCACGGCTTTGCGCTCATGTGCCCGTATAATTGCACCAGTAAACCTTTGGTGAGGTAAGGCGCTAAGGCATCGGTACGCCAGTAGGCGCAATCCACATAGGTTGTTTCTTCTTTTTGCTCCCCGCCTGACTTGTACCTGCGGTTAATCGCCACCCTGAAATTGGTTACATTCCTGTCGTCTGCGACATTTCTCACCGTAGCGTCTGCTACTAATCTTCCTGTGATTTCCATCTTGATAAAAATTTATTTGTTAAAAAATCTGTTATTCAAAGACCATTTCGGCAAAACCCTCATTTGGCCTTTGATAGAGGCAAAAAACTTGCGCGGGGGGCGAGCGGGGCAAGGCTGACGCAAAAAAATACGACCCGGAGCGCAGCGCAGGTGTGGAGATTTTTTTAAGCGGCACTCGCATGGCCTTGACCGCTGAAGAGGGGTAAATTTGCCTCAAGCAAAGGCTAAATGAAAAGGAGTTAAAAACCCTGACAGCAGTCCGGGAAGGTAATGGAGAAGAAGCTTTGTGGTGTTTAATAAACGAACATTAACCGGCTGAAAGGGGAACTGCCCTTCCGGCTACCGTTGCCGGACGAGGCACCCGCAGGGCTTGGTTATCCCCTTTCATCCGGGGCTGTTGCAAACGAGCATAGGGCGAATGTTATAAGGTAAAAAAGGGTCAATGCAGGTAACCCCAATTTTTGTTTATTGACAGGTTAATAACATGTTTTTTCTACACGCAAAAGCATCTCGGGAGCTACCATGCTGCTTTGGCAATAATCCAACAGATAAGGACCCTCCAATTGGTTGTACAAACGCTGCAATTCACCAGCTGTCCCCAGCTTACGGATAAGGAAAGCATCCGCCGCCAGGGCGCAAACTGTTGCCCCATGCTGTTGTAACAGCACCCAGGTGGAATTATTCAGGGCCTCAATGCCTATCTTGTACAGGCCAACTTTCGGATTGTCTGTTTCCCCGTGCCGGAAAGCCTCTGCCCTATAAACCTCGATGATCTTTTCGATCCTCCGGAGCATTTGGTCTAAACGGTCTTCCGGCAGATAAACCTCCAGCGTGATCAGCACGGCTTCCCGCAGGTCGGTCCGGGCCACATTCAGTGAATGTACCGGGTAATCCTTGCGGTTAAACAGCATCAGCACCTGTCCCAGCAGGCCTTTTTTGTCATCGGCATAAACAGCGATCAGTTGCAGTGCAGGATTCTTTGTTGGTTTCATGATTTTTGAGGCATAAAAAAAGCCCCCCGGTTTGCGGAGGGCTATATTTAAATATTTAATGAATTACTATTTAAATCACCCTCCGAAAGGAATAATCAGGACAACGACTAGAATAATAACGACAACAGGCAGCAATGAAACCACATGATTTTGCGGTTTAAAAGCGGCTGTTAAAGAATTATTAAATTGTCCCATGAGTGAATGGCCACAAGATAAATAGTTTTAGACATTTTCAAAAATTATTTGAGATTATTGATTCAAATTACTTGCCCATTGAAAATGTTAAAGTTTTTTAGTCTCACTAAAAAAGAAAACTTATTGTTTAAAAATCGTTTACAAGGCTGTAAACTTAAAGCTATGAATGATCACTTCAACATTCTGACCATTTGACGGTGCCAAACCATTAAACAGCCACAAGTTCATATGAACCGGCATCGCTAATGTACTGATGGAAGTCCCGGGACTGGTAAATGTTGCAGTCTGGAACTGGTTGGTATCCCCGTTTTGGAAACCATACAGGCTTTGCAGCTTAACGCTCGTACTGGTTCTTTTAAACCTGTGGGTAGTGTAGGTGCCGCTTGGTGTGGTAAAGGACGCGGTGTAAACGCCGGGGCTTGCCGTAACACCGGTCTTCGGCCAAATGGTATAGTTCAGGTTATCCCAGGCGGCATTGCCCCAGCGTGCGATTTCAATATCCATTTCATCGTGCCCGTCATTTCCCGAGTAGTTGTACATGCCCAATACAATGTTCTTGTCAAAAGAACCTAAAGTGCCCTCAACCTGCCACTGATACGTGCCATAACCCAGGCTTTGCTGTGTATAGACCTCAGCACACTCCCAATGGCCAGTTGTAGCATTATAAGCCGCCTTTAAATGAAGGTAACCACTGGCATCAACCCATGCGTTTGAACTGCTCCAGTAATTCGGTCCGGGAGAAACCTGCCCCGAAGGTGCACTGATAACCCAGGTGTAGCCGCTGAATGATAATGTGCTCGCCAGTATTTTAGATCTTTGAGATGTTGCAGCAACTTCGGAAGTTGCTGCTGTTTTTACCGGGGCGCTTTCTTTTTTACAGCCAGTTACCATAACTGCTGCCAATAACACAAAACAGATTTTTTTCATGATTTTAAAAGATAAATGGTTAAGAAATTATTGTTTGTTAAGCTTTTCTGTATGCCCGCGCGCCGGGCGGTTAGGATCCAAAACATTCGCGTTTCGCATCCGGGCAGCGGGCCAGCGAAAAAAACGAGCTGCCTGAACTTTATTAAGTGGCTATTGCGGTGTGAACTTAAAACTATGGATGATGACCTCTACCGTTTGGTTATTTGATGGCGCCAGGCCATTGAACAGCCATAAGCTGATATAAACAGGCATAGCCAGCGTACTTATGGAAGTTTTAGCACCATTAAATGTCACTGCCTGGAACTGGTTATCATCATTATTTACAAAGCCATATAAGCCCTGTAGTTTTACGCCAGTGCTGGTTCTGTTAAACCGGTGCGTGGTGTAGGTTCCGTTAGGAGTACTGAATGATGAAATATTGACCGCGCGGACCGCCGTTGAACCTGTTGCCGGCCAAATCGTATAGTTCAGGTTATCCCAGGCTGCGTTTCCCCAGCGGGCTATTTCAATATCCATTTCATCGTGCCGCTCGTTGCCGGAGAAATTAAACATCCCTAATACGATATTTTTGTCAAATGCGCCCAGGTCGCTTTCAACCTGCCACTGGTAAGTACCGTATCCCAAACTTTGTGTGGTATGTACTTCGGCACATTCCCACCTGCTGGTTACGGGGTTCAGTGCTGCTTTTAAATGCAGAAACCCATTGCCATCAACCCAGGCGTATAAGGGATTCCAATAATTAGGCCCGGGATATGCTTGTCCCGCCGGCGCTTTGACCACCCAGCTGTAACCACTGAATGATAAAGTGGTATCTGGCATTTCAACTACCCGGTTTCTGACAACGTGTTTTAGAGGTGGTTTTTCTTTAGCGTAAGCATAAGCTATAACTACCGATAGCAATACAAAAGCGAGTCTCCGCATGATGTAAAAAGGTTAAATTTTTTTAATTTTTAAATGCACTATCTCCCTGTCCGGAGGACTTTTTTAAGGCAAAAAGCATCCGCTATTGCTCCGTTTAAGCAGCAATCCATGTGTAAATAACACGCAAGTTTTTAGGGTAACGGCAACTCCTTATTCAGGAGTGCCGTAATTTCTATGTGTTATCCGTTCATTTGCCTTTAATTATTTTTGTGCGTTAAAGATGGCCGATAACAAAGAGTTTGCTCCCTGTACATCGTAATCTTCTGCCCATAGGTAACATCCTTTAAAGCCTGCGCTTTTTGCATAGGCAGCCTTTTTGGTTACCAGCGGAACGCCGTTAAAGTAGATGCCGAAGCCCATATTGGTCTCTTCCTTACCATTGGCAGCCGGATCAAATGCTAAAATATTACTGTAAGTATCATAACTATAGGAACCCCAACTGGCATTATTTCCATCTGCATCAAGCGCATCATAACGTAAACCGAATGCAGGGATGCCAATCACAATTTTGTTGGCCGGCAAGTGGAACTGTGTCCAGATAGCTGCTCCTGCAACCATAAAATCATAGCTCGATGATTGCCCTACGGGTGCTCCGGGGCCAATGTGGATGTTATCCTCAAAAGCATGGATATTCACCCAGTCCGCTGCGGAAAGATCAGGATATCCCCAATGCTGATAGTTAACCGTTGCGGTAACGGTGATAATGTCCGTAGCAGGCAATGCAGCCCGCAGTTCTGTTAAAAATGGCCCTATGGCAGTGATATTATCAGGGGCCGTCCCTGAGTTTATGTCAGTCATCATGATATCGACGCCGTCCATTCTTTTTTTGGCGACGTAGGCTTTTACCTTCTGCACAAGAGCATGCCTTTTTGTTGCATCAATTATAGCTGTGCCAAAATCATTGGTCTCATATATCGCCCAGCCATCAATTCCGGATAACCTGCCGCTTATGCCCAATAAAATCGGCACCCCGTTGATGTGCGACCTGGCCACCAATTCGTCTGCGGTTTGGTTTACCTCACCTGCTGATACATCCAGTCCGCCATCGGGCGATACCAGACCTACTTTATAAGCTACGTGCGTAACAATATTCCAGTTAATGTTGGCAGCAGTACCGGCACTTGTTAAATAAGCCATGGTAATATTGGTGTAAGGCTTAAATGTGTAAGTAGCCGGGTTTACCAGCACTTTTGTGCTTCTGCTGGTGGTATCGCCATTGTAGGTAACCAATAGCTTGATTGTAAATTCTCCACCGGTTGTTGGCTTAAAGTTAAAAGCAGTATCAGTTGATGCCTGGACGTTATTTACCAGCCAGCTTACCTTTACTTTATTTGCCGGGGTAAACAGCACGCCGTGAAACTTTGCCGTATCGCCCGCATTAATAATACGCGCACCAGAGAAAACCCTTCCGATATCAAATATCCTTGGAGATATCGGGTTGCTATCCTCCTGTTGTTTTACCACATCTTTTTTACATCCTGCAAACACAAACAGCAGGATTACAATCAGGAATGTGTTTTTATAATATTTTAAATTTTTCATTTCTTAATTTTTTTATTGGTGATAAAATAATTACCGTTTACCTGCCGAACTGATCGTAACACTAATTGCATTCAGCAGGGATTTGTCCCCGCTGGCATCCTGGAACAATTGCCATATCATGATGCCTCCGGCTTTATTTAAGGCCAATGTTGTTTTGTTTTTGATTGTCGGTATCCCATTGTAGTATATGGTGCCTCCGCCTGTAACGTTTACCTGGTCGGTATTTTGGGCGCCCGGGTATTGGTTGACCAAATCCTGAAAGCTTATATCTGCCGGCGCATTTTGTCCAAAGCCATAGCCGTAAAAAGGTACGCCAAGGCTTAATTTTTCTTTTGCTATCCCGCGGGTATTGCTCCAGTAATCCAGGTCAGATACTGCCATCTCATACGGCGAATGCTGCCCTGCGTTGGCTGGATTCCATGGCCCGGTTTTGTCATACGACATTATATTCACAAAATCCATCAGCGATAACGCCTTGTCTGAATATTGCGACTTGTAAGCCGTAGCAATTGCAGCAGTAAGTAGTTTCCCGTTAGGTTTTAATGCTGCAGACAGGCCGGTAATGAACGCTTCATAATTGCCATCAACACGTTCACCCTCCAGGTCAACGTCAATACCGTCGAGGTGGCTGTCTGACACCAATTTTACCAGCTTATTGATAAAATCCGTACGCTTAGCGTCTGCCAGCAATGACGAGTAATAAGCCGGTGCCGACCCTCCGCCGATGGATACTAAAACTTTGACATTTTTCGCGTGTGCCAGCGTTACCACGGCATCCAATCCTGCCAGTGCAGAAAAATTGCCATCCTGATCAGGGTTGATAAAGGCAATGTTCAGGTAGTTGATCTTACTAAAATCAAAGCTTGCTGCCGAGCCGTCCGAAACATTAAAATCACGCAGGTAGCCGATGACCCTGAATGCGGATCCTGTATTATTAACCGGTTTATCTGCCTTAGCGGAAGTTTTTTTACAGCCCGATACCAGTACGATCAGCAATATGGCGAGCCAGGCTTTGTTCATATTCTTCATCATAGATTTATATTATTGTCCATCCCACCAAACCCTCGCTGTCCAGTCATCCTTGCCGCCCAATGCTGCCACAGCTTTAGCAATATTGGTTGAATTCTGCTCTGTTTCCGTCAATGGATATTCAAACCTGCGCGGAATTGTTGTGGTGGTTGATTCTGCAGTAATGGCGGGTGTTAATACAGGGAAACCGGTTCTGCGCCAGTTGGCATAAGCCTCAGGCCCGTTTAACAGGAGCGCCGCCCAAAGCTGGGTATCTATCATCTGCAGCTCTTTACCAGGCGCTAAGGGATTATCCGTTTGAAACTGTTGTATCTGTGCATCAGTTAAAACCGGTCCGCCCCTGAACAATGATAATTGCTGACATGCTGCCGCCATACCATTTTTGTAAAGTGTAGCTGCATCTACGCCAAAGTTCAGCCCCCAGCGGATGGTAGCTTCTGCCAGTAAAAATTCAACCTCGGCATAAGTTAAGTGCAGGTACGGGGCATCATTGGTGATCATCCAATCCGCCAGTTGGGCCTTTTGACCATTATTGGGAACAGAAACAGTTCCGTGACCGGCCACATCAACATTTATAGCCCCCAGAAAGTCGTCATAATTGTACTTGCCAGGGCCTACGCCCATTAAACCAACCTGTGCCTTTACCCCGTCGGTCACATCAATCCGTTCTGAAGGTTTATCAGGGTTAACCCAGTAATCGCGGGCAATGTATTGCAGCCTCGGATCATTGGTTGATTTCATCTCATTGATCAATGTATTACATACGCGCGGGCGTCCTTCATCAGGATATTGATTGATAGCTACCGATATGCCGTTTCCGCGGATGTCGGCATAACTGTTTTGGATATTGGCATGCCGGGTCAGGCAAATATCATCGTTGCTGGTAAATACGCCTGCATTAAAAGCGGCCATCACCTCTGTTTGCGCCTTTGCCGGGTCTATTTTGCTAAGGCGCATAGCTAACCTCAACCTTAGTGAATTGGCAAATTTCCCCCATGCGCTGACACTGCCCTGGTAGAAAATGTCCTGTGTTACCGCATCTTTTGACCCATTTAATTCAGCAACAGCCGCTGTAAGCTCGGTAAAAAAATTATTGTAAATGTCCTTTTGCGTATCAAAAGCGGGCCTGACTACGCCAGTTGAATAGGCTTTACCTGCCTGGGAATAAGGAATATCGCCGTAAAGGTCTGTTATCCTCGAAAAAATATACACTTTCATTATCCGGCAAATGGCATTCAGCCTGGTTTTAGCCGGATTATTTGCGGTACGGTCAACTGCGTCAACAATGTTCAATACATCATTAGGGTAACCCAGTTCCCATAATTCCGACATGTATTGTTTGTTCTTTACGTACTCAAAACCGTACCTGTTATAGTAAGCGCCACCAATTTGCTGCGCCAGCGGCATGGTCATGATGATGGAAGTACGCTCATTTATGGTCAGTTCGCCGGAGAACCTTAGTTGCGCCAAAACCAGTTGGTTAACGGGATCAAGGTTGCTCGACTTGGTTGGGTCAGTATTTACATCACCAAATTTTTTACAGGATACCAATATGAACATTAACAACATTGGTATTACCATCCACTTAATTAAATATCTTTTCATTTTATATGTAATAATTGTTGATGCTTAAAATTTTAAATTCAAATTGAAACCCCAGCTTTTTCTCGATGGCAATGAGCCATATTCCAGCCCCTGCCCGTTGCCGTTGTTATAATTGGAGTCCGGGTCAACGTTTGGTACATTCTTGTGGATGATAAAAGGGTTTCGGCTCACTAAAGCCACTGACATACCCTTTATATTCCATCTGGACGTAAGGCTTGCCGGTATCTGGTAGCTAATGGTGATCTCGCGCATTTTAATGTAGCTGGCGTCATAGATAAATGGCGTTGCTATGCCGTTGCCATCGCTATAATAATTTGCCCAGTAAATTGATGGGTCGAGCGCTTTTGTGTTTTTAGCATAGACCGGGTTGCCGCTGGCATCTGTTCCGGTTTGAACAACGCCCTGTGGCACATATCCGCGTACCCGTCCGGCTGCTTCCCATTGCGCGGTGCTCATACCCGCTGTCTGGCGGTTCTCTTCTGATTTGATCCATTCGGCCCGGCCGGGCAAAGTTGCTGTACTGCTGCCCCTGATCACATCAAACAGGTTGGTCATCGAGAACAAGCTTGCGCCGTGTTTAACATCAATAACCATGGTTAAACCAAAGTTTTTATAGTAAAACGAGTTGGTTAAACCCCCTGTCCAATCCCAGGTTCCTTTTCCCAGTATGGTGCGGTTTGCACTTTGCATAGGCGCCAAAGTAGTAGGATCAAGAACAATGTTTCCTTTGGTGTCTCTTTGATAATCATAACCAAGTATGGCGCCGTAAGGCGCGCCTGGTTTGGCGACTACCGATACACCTAACCACCGGGCATCCGATAAAGTTAGATAGGGCACGCCGTCAGCTAATGATTTTACGGTGTTCACGTTTCTTGCAAAGTTGACGCTAAGGTTCCAGGTAAAGTTTTTGGATACAACGGGCTTACCGTTTAACTGGACTTCAATGCCCTTGTTGCCAACCACGCCTGCATTGATGATCTGCTGCGAAAAACCTGAAGAAAGGGGCGCTGCCACCAGGTTGATCTGGTCTTTTGAGTTTGAGGTGTAGTAGGTTACATCCAATCCAATCCTGTCACCAAAAAATTTCAACTCGGTTCCTGCTTCAAAAGAAGTGGTACGGGTAGGTTTTAAGTTCTTATTGGGCAATATGGTCGTTGCTATCCCTCCCAGTGACTGTCCATTAAAAGTTTGCGGGAAAAGGTTATAATATAAATTCAACTGGTAGGGGTCGGCATCGCTGCCTACCTCGGCGCCGGACAGCCTTATTTTACCGAATGAAAGGATTGACTTATCTATTTTAAAAGCATCTGTAAAAATAAAACTGGCAGCCAGCGAAGGATAAGTGTAGGTATTGTTATCAACCGGCAGCGTTGACGAAGCGTCCCTGCGTAATGTCGCATCTAAATAAAGGAAGCTCTTATATGCTGCAGAAAATAAGCCGTACACGGAGTTGGTTTGTTTACGATAACGGTTTGCAACCAGCGTTTTATCCGAGAAACTGTTAATGCTCACTACATCAGAAACGGTCATGTCAATATTCTGACCAACGGTGCCCGGGTTATCTATCCTTGAAAGGCTGCTCCCTAACCTGGCCGATAACCAAAGCGAAGGTGTTACCTGTTTTTGCACCGACAACAAAACATCCGCTTCGGTAGTGGAAAGCTTTTGATTGATGACATCCAATTCACCTGTTAGCGAACCCGGCGTAGTGCGCGGGCTAAACTTTTCATAGTCAAAATAAGTAAAGTCGGTTGATGCCCGGCCCTGTAGATTTAGCCAGCTTGTAATCGCATAATTACCCTGGGCACCGGCGATCACCCTGTTTTTGGTGGTCTCATTCTTCATCTGGTTGATTACCCAATAAGGGTCAAGCCGGTACTGGCCACCGCCCCAGTCCACGTAATTGCCCTCGGCATCTTTGTATCCCTGTTTAAAATAAGCCTGGTCAACGTTATTTGCCAGCCCGATAAAGTTGTTGCCTATATTACCCGGGTCATCAGCAAGCGAGGGGCGGTTGACCACATCCTCGTTCATATACATCAGCCTGGCTTCCATGGTTATTTTGCTGCCGAATTTTGAGCTGCCTGTAAAATTGAAGGTGTTCCGGCGCATATGGCTTCCGGGAAGAATATCATTATTTCTCAGGTCTGATGCAGATAGCCTGAATGAGGTATTATCATTGGAGTTTGAAAAGGCGACATTATTGGTAAAGGTGGAACCAGTGCGAAAAAAGTCCTGTATGTTATTTTTCACCAGTGCATACGGGCGGTATTTGCCATCAAAGCCAATGACCTGTAAATTGGGGTCTAACCTTGGCCCAAAGTTATTGAACAGGGTGTTTTTAGCTTGTGCGGCATCTACCACCAATTGCTCACTTGTGCCTTGCCCGTAAATGTATTGGTTCCCGTCCGAGTGGGTGAGCTGCGTTTCAATTGATGACGTACTGTTGTATTCAATCCCCAGCTCCTTTTTATTTCCGCCCTTTTTTGTGGTGATTAAAATCACCCCGTTTGCCGCACGGCTGCCGTATAATGCTGATGCTGACGGGCCTTTCAGCACGCTGATCTTGTCCACATCATCCGGGTTAATCGCCGAGATCGCATCCCCAAAATCCTGGCCTCCTGAATACTTGCCGCTGCCCACCTGCCCATAGTTTGAGTTATCAATGGGCACACCGTCTACCACATATAAGGGCTGGTTATTACCTGTAATACTGGTATTGCCCCTGATGATCACGCGCGATGCCCCGGCAGGCCCGCCTGCTCCGCCGGTAATCACCAGGCCGGCTACCCTTCCCTCCAATGAGTTGATCACATTGGTTTCACGGGCCTTTTTAAGCTCGTTCCCGTCTACTTCAGCATAAGCATAGCCCAATGCTCTTGCCTCGCGTTTAATACCTAATGCCGTTACCACCACTGTCTTCAATTCAATATTGCTGGTTTTCAGGGTGACGGCTATGTTTTTTTCCTTCTCGCGGGCTGTAACGGATACTGTTTCAAAACCAAGCATTTTGAAGGTAACGATATCTCCTTCATGCGCTTCGATGACAAACTCACCATTTGCACCGGACGAGGCCGTTTTCTGAGTGGTCGTATTTGAAATGGTTACGCCCGGCAGCGGCGAATTGTCGCTATTGTAAACCTTTCCGGATAAAAGGAATGGCTGGGCGCTTTTTTTCCCCTTGATAGCCTGGATCATTACTGTTTCGCCAACAATTTTGTAATTGATATTCATTTGTTTGGCGATCAGGTCAATAACCTGGCTAAGATCTTTATTATTTACCTCGAGGGTAATTTTACGATTAAGGTCAATATCCTGTGGGTTGTAGGAAAAATGCACCCTGGCGGCGTCCTCAACCTGTTTAATAATTGTTGATACAGGTGTATTTTGCCAGTTAAAGGAATATAAACCTTTTGAATGGGACTGGGCATAGCCTGACGTTGAAATAACAAGCAGCAGCACCGCGGCCATTCGGAGCAAAATCTGGTTAAAGAATAGTTTACGGAGTAATTTTTTTTGCATAGTGATTGTTTTAGTTTGGTTAGTGATAGTTTAAAAGATCAGGGTTACATTATTGTTACTTTGTTTATAGGTGAAATGGTTTGAAAAGCCAATAGCTTCCAGTACTTCAGTAGGGTTTTTGTTATCGAATTCGCCGGTGAATGATACCTGTCCTGATGGCGTGTTTGGCGCGATAATATTGATGCCGTAGATCTCCCTGAACTTAAGGACGATAGCATTCAGGTCCGAATTTGAAAATACCAGCTTTCTGTTGATCCAGTTTTGAAGCGTTGAACTACTATAGTTTGATTTTTGAAAAGCTGCTTTCCCCTGCGTTAAAACAGCCTGCTCACCTGGGATGAGTTTAACATCGCTTACATCCGTTAAGCGTGTGCTTTCAACCTTAACCTTTCCGGTAACCAGCATCACACTTGCCGATGATGACGATTCATAACTTTGAACCTTGAATGATGTACCGAGCGCTGTCGTTGCAGTTTTATTTGTGATGACGACAAATGGCCTTGCATGATCCTTTTTAACCAGGAAAAAGGCTTCGCCGGTTAAATAAACATGCCTGTTGGTGATGTTATAGTCGTTAGCAAGCTTTAATTCGCTGGTGCCGTTCATGATCACCGTAGTGCCATCAGGCAGCCTGATTTTTTTACGTTCATCAAAATTCGTCCTGGCAGTTAAATGATAAGTTGAGGCTGTCACCTGGCCATACAGCGCTGCACCCGATGATTTTGAAGAAATATATTGCGAAACATAAATTGATATTAAAATTAAAACCGAGGCTGCAATACTTGCCCATGCCCAAATCTTCCTGGCAGGCATCTTAATGATCTTCCTTTCTTTTGGCAGATTTTCGAAGGCTTCAATCTCCTGCTTTAATTTTTCAAGCTGAATTGTCTTATCGGCAGGTGCAACTTTTACAGCCAAAAGCAGGCAAAGCTGCCTTGCCTGTTTTATATTGCTAATTAATTCCGGATTAGTTTTAAGCTTATTTTCCCAAAACAATACATCCTCATTGTTGGTGCCGTAGCAATAGTTAATAAAGCTTTCGTCGGTTATTAAATCCTCGAAATTAAATTCTGAATGATCCATTTTGCATATGATTTATATACAAGTGCAAAGAATCTTTCATTTTTACCAAATCTTTTTAAAATATTTTATAAAGTATTGCTTAATAACTCTACTTTTAAAGTCCTGAAATGCCATAACCACCTTAATTTAAATGAGTTTCAAATCAAAATATGCAGAAAAGAACTGGCAATTGCTCGCTGACGGCGAGCGGCAGGGGCTTTATGAATGTTTTGATATTTTTTATGATGACCTGTATCGCTTCGGCTTGTCGATGTACAAAAACCCTGAATTGGTTAAGGAAGGGATCAATAACTTATTTATTGAATTATGGAAGATCAAGCACAAGCTTTCCGATGTAAAAAACATGCAGCAGTATGTTTTAACTATTTATAAACGGGTATTATATAAAACATATGCCAACTATACGTCATCGATACCATTTGAAACACTGGAGCAGGATGTAATAGAATCCAGCTTAACAGAACAATCCTATGAGACGATCCTGATAGCAAGCCAGCAGGATGAACATTTGAAGCGGCGCCTTCAGAATGCATTGAGCCAGCTATCACCGCGTCAAAAAGAAATAATCAGAATGCGATATTTTGAGCAAACCAGCTTTGAAGAAATAGCGGCCCGGACAGGACTAACGGAGCGTACCATTTATAATACTATTTATAATGCCATAAAGATCCTTAAAGAAGTGTTGGCATTAATTATAATGTGTGAGATGCGGGTCTTCATTTTTTGAGATGGGCGGACATCCCGCAATAAATCCGGATTTTCATCAACCTCTTATTTTGATAAATTAATATTTGAACCCCATATCACCAATGTGTAAATCTTACTTTAAAGCTTGCATAATTTTACTGACGCTGTCAGTTAGTGCCGGGTTTTCCAAAGCCCAGAATTTAAACCTTTTACCTTACCCCAGCCAGGTAAGGATTTTAAAAGGTAATTGTGTGCTGTACAACACACAACTTTATACTAAAAATAAGCAACTCTCTGTTTTACTTCGTCATTTTAATGAAGAGATCGGTTTTAAGGCAAAAACTGCCAAATCGCAAAAACAGTCTATTGATTTAAAACTCGGAGCTTCAACAGGTATTTACGGATCTTATGAGTTAATAACCTATGACAAACATGTAGCAATCCGGGCGTCTGACTCTGTAGGTTTGTTTAATGGACTTACCACACTGTTACAGCTTTACAAATCAGCGAAGGTTGTAAATGGCAAACTGGCATTGCCGCGTCTTGTCATTCATGACCAGCCGAGATTTGCCTGGAGGGGTTTTTTACTCGATGAGTCCCGCCATTTTTTTGGTAAGAAAACAGTAAAGGAGCTAATAAACTGGATGGCATTTTACAAACTGAACCGTTTTCACTGGCATCTAACTGATTCGCATGGCTGGAGGATCGAAATAAAAAAATTCCCTTTATTAACTACCATCGGCGGGAAAGGAAATTTTACAGATTCATTAGCAAGCGCGTCGTATTATACACAGGAAGATATCAGGGAAATCGTTCGTTATGCAAAGGAACGTTTTATTACCATCATACCCGAAATTGATATGCCGGGACACGCAACGGCAGCAAATCATGCTTACCCTGAGTTTTCTGGCGGCGATGCTCCTCCTGATTATAATGACTTTACTTTCGATCCGGCTAATGAAAAAACTTATTCTTATCTAACAGATATACTTAGAGAAATCAGAACTCTTTTTCCATCTGGAATAATACATATAGGCGGTGATGAGGTGTCACTCGGTATCACGGCCTGGAGGAAGAACTCCGGGGTTATTAAATTTATGTCAGCACATCAGATGACCGATCTGTCCGAAGTTGAACATTATTTCCTGAGAAGAGTTGGAGACAGCGTTTTAAAATTCAGTAATAATCTGATGTGCTGGGACGAGGCCGTATCTGCCGGTTTGCCGGTTAGCAGTACTTATGTCAATTGGTGGCGCCAGGATAAACCCGAAAGCCTTAACGAAGCTATCTCAAAAGGCTACAAGGTAATTTTATGTCCACGATTACCGCTTTACTTTGATTTTGTACAAGACAGTACACACCGGTCGGGCAGAAAATGGAGCGGGCGTTATAATTCATACCTGGATATTTATCATTTCCCTGAAAATTCAATTGCGACTGATATTTTGAGTAAAAGTAAGATCCTTGGCCTGCAGGGAAATTTATGGACAGAAACCGTTATTTCAGAGAAAAGACTGCAATATTTAATATTCCCGCGTATAGCGGCATTGGCTGAAGCCGGCTGGGCTGCTGCTTCAACCAAGAGCGATTCAGCTTTTAATACCAGGTTAAAAACTCATTTATTATTATATGCGAAGAAAGGAATTTATTACTATGATCCATTTGAGCCCTATAAGTTCAATGAACCTATAGATTTCGCCAGTATGATCAACCAGGACTAAAGAATATCAGCTACAGTGCAAAAAAATATAATACTTTACACGATAGCAATGTGCACGTAAAAAAGATGTTCCTGGTCCGTATTTTCTTTTTGAAGTATGCTGCGATATGATTTCGGCATTTAAAAGTAATTAACTTTTATGTGCGTATTCAATGTCAATGCCAGATCCGCCTGGTTTCGAAATAAACAACCACATTAATTCTTTGGCATCGTCGGCAAAAGATTCAGTTCTTCAATTGCTTTAAAAATGGGAATGAACTCAATGCCGAGCTCGGTAAGGTGATATTCAACATGCAATGGCTTCAATTTAACTACTTTTCGTTCCAGGATACCACTTGCCTCCAATTCACGTAAAGCATTGGTAAGTCCCTGCCGCGTAGCCTCGGGTAACAGTTTCATTATTTGACCAAACCGGACAGGGCCTTCCACCGCATATCTGAAAATGCAGGGTTTCCATTTACCGGTTAACATTCTTAACAGATATTCTTTGGGGCAATGCAGGCTTAAATCGTTTTTTTCTGTAGTCATAAAAATTTGACTTATTGCGGACGCCGGGATTCTTGCTTTTCTTTGATGCAAAGTCAAATCATTCCCATATGTCAGCTATAAAGATAAAGTTTCCAACAGTCATTAAATATAAACAGGGCATTTTAATCGTATGCATCCTATTTGTTTGTTTTTCAAATGGGTTGTACGGTCAGGCCCGGCAGAGCTATGCGGAAAAATTAGGCTGGAAAAAAGGCGACCGGGTGATCATCTTCCATGTGGACGATGCCGGAATGTCCTACGAGTCCAACCAGGGTGCTATTCAGGCGCTGGAAAAAGGGGTAGCCACTTCCGTCAGTGTAATGATGCCTTGCCCCTGGGTGCCGGATATGGTCCATTATCTTCTGCGGCATCCCCAAATAGATGCCGGTCTTCATTTAACGCTTACATCTGAATGGATAGGGTACCGCTGGGGTTCTGTTTCAGGAATTAAGGCGTCAGCCGGTCTATCAGATAATGAGGGCGCTTTATGGAACAATGTTCCTGACGTGCTCAGTCATGCTTCCGCCGATGAGATAGAAGCCGAAATAAGGGCTCAGTTGTCCCGGGCAAGAAAAATGGGATTTAACCCAACTCACCTGGACACCCACATGGGTACATTATGGGCATCTCCCGAATACCTGGAACGCTATATCAAAGTGGGCATAAAGGAACATATCCCTGTTTTATTTTCAGCAGGCCACAATACCTTTTTGCGGCAGGAACTCCGGGAAGGGCCGCTCGTAGGATTGACCACGCTTGTAAAACGAACCGAAAGTAAAGTAACAGACACGGCCGAAGTGTTAAACATCATTCAAAAGACCGGTGAAAGGATCTGGAACGGCGGCCTGGCGGTGGTAGATGACCTGTATCTTTTAAGCTATGACTGGAAATTGCCTGCGGGTGTTGAACGTACGGACGAAAACCTGAGAAAATTTAAGACTGAAAAATATAAGGCATTGCTACATTCCGTAAAGGCGGGGGTAACAGTTGTATTAATTCACTGTACGGATGCCGGGGAGCATTTTAAATATATAAGCGATTCCGGCAATACAAGAAATGGGGATTTAACAGCGATGGCTGATCCCGAATTGAAAGAATTTATACAGCAACAGGGGTTCATTTTGACGACCTGGCGGGAATTACAGGACCGGAGGGATCACCTGGGCAAATAAAGTTTAGTGAACAGATAATCAAAAATTAAATTACTGATATGCAAAAAGGCATCGAAAGAATAAGAAACGCCAGGATTTACCTGCTTGGTCTTATCGAAGACTTAACCATCGAACAATTAAATGAAATACCGGAGGGTTATAACAATAATATCATCTGGAATTTGGGACACATGATCGCCAGCCAGCAAAGCATTTGCTACCTGCGGTCAGGTGTGAAAATGTTTGTTGATGAAGAATACCCGGCGCTGTACAAACCCGGAACAATACCGAACAAGTTTGTTGAAGGGGCCGAGGCCGACCGAATGAAAAAGCTTTTTATAACCGTAATAGACCAATTTGGCATTGACCATGAAAAGGGCCTGTTTTTAAATCACCCTCATTGGAAAACAAGCTATAGGATGGAAGTTGCGAATATAGAAGAGGCCATATCTTTTGTCCTGTTCCACGAAGGACTTCATGTAGGCTATATTATGGCTTTGAGGCGTATTGCATTGTCCAAATTTTTAAACTCACAAACATGAAACTAATGTTACATAAAATATATAATACCCTCCTGTTCATTCTTGGAATATCTGGAGCGGCCCTGGCGCAAACAGCTGCGCCGGACGGGCGTATATCAGGAACTTTGCTTGATGAGCATAGTAAGCCTATGATGTTTGCGACCACCAGCCTGCTGAATGCAAAAGATTCGTCCATAGTAAAGGGCGCGATAAGTAACGAAGCCGGCTTGTACGCCTTTGAACATGTTAAAGACGGGCAATACCTTATAAAAGTGACAACTGTTGGCTATGACAAAACTGTAAGCAAACCCTTTAGCATTAGCCCTTCATCAAAAAGTGTCGCTGTACCACAGATAACCATGCAGCCAAACGACCATAGCTTGAATACGGTAAACGTAGTGGCTACCAAACCCCTAATAGAGCAGAAATCGGACCGGCTTGTATTGAATGTAGCCGGCAGTGTGCTGGCAGCTGGTAATTCGGCAATGGACATTTTGGAGCGGGCCCCCGGTGTTAGCGTGGATAAGGATGATAACATCAGCCTGAAAGGTAAACATGGCGTGACCGTAATGCTGAATGACAAGCTGACTTACCTGACATCGGCCCAATTAGCTACTCTGTTACGTTCGACAGACGGCAATACTATCCAGTCGATCGAGATCATCTCGAACCCGCCGGCCAAATACGATGCATCAGGAAATTCGGGCATCATCAATATCAAACTGAAAAAGAATAAGCAAACCGGTACTAACGGCAGCATAACTGCCGGCGTTGGTTATGGAAAGTATGGTAAGGATAATGAGACCTTCCAGCTAAACCATAAGGACGGCAAGCTGAACCTGTTCGGCACCTTCAGCCATAGTGATAGTAAAGGCACGCAGGACATGGGCATCAGGCGCATAGTTACCGATGGCGCGGACCAAACTTATTTCAATCAATTTACGTCGAGGCCACAAAGTACCCATAACAATAGCTACCGCATAGGCGCAGATTATGACGTCATCGATAAAAATACTTTCGGCGTGGTGTTAAGCGGGTATTTTAATTCGCAATTTGATGCCAATACTAACCGCACTTACATCGGGCCGAACTTTACTCAAATAGACTCGTCGCTGAATACTATATCAGCTATCGATCAAAAATATCATAACATAGCAGTTAACATTAACGATAGCTGGAAACTGGACACTGCGGGCCAGCAATTGAATATTGACCTGGATTATTCGAAATTTAAAAATGATGTGACTGCTTATTATACAACCAATTTTTTCCTGGCCGACGAGAGCGCTCAGCATCCTGCAGCATTTTTAGAGAACGTTACTCCATCTACTATTAATATCCATACCGCTAAAGCGGATTATACTTTGCCCATTACCAAATCGGTAAAATTTGAGACGGGTGTAAAATTAAGCGATGTAAAAACGGATAACGACCTGCAGCAATCGCTGGTTGACGGCGGGCAATATGCAAGTGTGAACCATTTTGTATATGATGAAAAGATCGATGCGGGTTATCTTAATTTCTCTAAAGACTTTAAGAAGACCTCTGTGCAATTGGGCTTGCGTGGTGAGTATAGCAGCTCAAATGCCACCGGCGACTCGCTGAATGTAAGGCAGGTAGTAGCAAGGCATTATTTTAACTTGTTCCCCAGCGTGTTTGTTAATCATACTATTAACGAGAAGAACGAGATCGGGGTGTCTTACAGCCGCCGTATCGACAGGCCGCAATATGATAATCTGAATCCGTTTGTTTATCACCTCGACCCATATACCTATCAGAAAGGTAATCCTTACCTGAAGCCGCAGTATACCAATAACTTCGAGTTTAACTATACCTATAATAAGAGTATCACTTTAACATTGGGCTACAGCCGCATCACTGATGTGATCACCGATGTGCCCGGAACTGACCCCGCCACAAAGGTCGCTTTCGTAACGCAGCAGAACCTCCAGGTTCAAAATGCCTACAACGCCAACCTCTACGCTTCTTATACTATAACTAAATGGTGGGAAGGTAATATCAATGCAACAGCATTTTACCTGGGCTTCAAATCGAACGATTTAGAAGGCGCAAATCTTGACCGCGGCCAAACCGCTTACCAGCTCAGGGCCAACGAAACTTTTACCCCGATAAAAGGATACCGTTTCGAACTCACAGGCAACTACCAATCAGCGTTGACCTATGCCTTGTTTTATGTAAAACCGCAGTATAGTGTTGATGCCGGGGTGAGCCACTCCTTCCTGAATAAAAAGGCCAACCTTAAATTCTCGGTAAGCGATATCTTTAATATCCGCCGTAACGACGTTACCAGCAATTATCAAAGTGTTGACGTTGACATCAGGCAAAAACGTGAAACACGCATTGCAAGGCTGACCTTCACTTATAATTTCGGAAGTACCAAAATAAAAATGCGCCAGCACGAAAGCGGGGCGGATGACCTTAAGAACAGAGTGAAGGGGAATAATTAAGTTTGCAGTTGACGGTCTGCAGTTGGTACTTTAATATTGTTTACTGCAAACTGACCTGCTTCCCCGCCGTAAACACGGCATTGCTGAACAGCAGCGTGGCCATTTTCCCAAAAGCTGCGAAACAAAGGATAATCTATTATATAGACAATCCCCGGGATACGCGCCGGGTGTACTATTCCGAATTTGTAGATGCGTATTGCTGTATGACCAAGACAAAATACGGTGGTTTTTCCGGTGAAGATAAATTAGTGACTTCATACGCGACTTACGTTCACATTCTTTTTGAATATCAGCGGCACCGGCATTTATAGTAGTACAAATAATCGCAATAAAATTTTCGTGCACGCACACGATAATTTTAATAACTGTTTTATATTACAATTGAATTTGAGAAATGATGAAAAAAGAACAACGCCTTCAATCCCTTGACATTTTCGGAGGCATAACCATAACGGCCATGATTTTGGTAAACACGCCGGGTGACTGGGATCATATTTATCCGCCTTTGGAGCATTCTAAATGGAACGGATGTACGCCAACTGACCTGGTGCTTCTATCATTTTTATTTATCGTGGGGATATCAATTGTGTATGCACTTCAAAAAAAGAAAATCATCGATTTTATTAAACTCAAAAGTAGCGGTCAACGGATAACAGGCGTGAAGCTACTTTATAGTCAATTATTACACTACGTCTCACCCCAAAACGCCTCCCTAAGTGCCGGTTGCTTTGTAATATTTATTTGATAATGTATCCGCCTTATAAAAAAATATAGTCATTAAGTTATAACAAATAAAAAACCCAACTATTATTATTGAAATATGAAGAATCGTTTATTGGTAAAGATTTTTACCGTTGCCATGGCAAGTTCTTTTCAGCTATTTGCCCAAACTAATAATACAACCCCCGGCGGTCCGGGTATCATCCCTTTACCATTAGAAGTGAAAGAAGGTACAGGTAATTTTATCCTTCCTGAAAAAATAACTATATATGCCAAAACGGTTGATGAAGTTAACGTAGCCAGTTTTGTGAAGGAATGGCTGGAACAATATGGTAAATCAGTAGTAATCGGCTCTGATAAAAGTGCTGTTATTTTTCTTTCATCTACAGAGGCTTCTATCTCTAACCCGGAAGGGTATCAACTTTCAGTAGAAGGTGAAAATATAAAAATAGCCGCCTCCGGTGGTGCCGGACTTTTTTATGGTGTGCAATCTATAATGCAGTTAGTACCTGCAGAAAGAAATAGTGTATTAAGTATTCCCCTGGTAAAGATCAACGATCAGCCTTTTTTTAAATGGAGAGGCGTTTTGTTTGATGTTTCCCGGCATTTTTTCTCAGTTGATTTTCTCAAGAAGTATATAGATGTGCTTGCATCCTATAAAATCAATACATTTCAGTGGCATTTAACTGATGATCAAGGCTGGAGAATTGAAATTAAAAAGTATCCCAAATTAACTCAAATCGCTGCTTTTAGAAGGGAAACACTAATTGGCGCGGAACAATTGATGAAGAAGCCGGAAGATTTCAAATATGATGGAACGCCTTACGGCGGCTTTTATACCCAGGATGAAATAAAAGACGTAGTAGCTTATGCCCAAAAAAGATATATCACCATTGTGCCAGAAATCGAAATGCCCGGGCATTCGGTGGCAGTATTAGCGGCTTATCCTGAACTTGCCTGTAAGCCCGGCGATTATGAAACGTTTAGAAAGTGGGGAGTGTCCGAGGATATTGTTTGTCCATCAGAGAAGAGTTTGCAATTTTTTGAAGATGTACTGTCGGAGGTAGTTCAATTGTTCCCGGGGAAATATGTACATATCGGTGGTGACGAAGCGCCCAAAACCGTATGGAAGGAAAGTGCGGATGTAGCTAAGTTGATGAAAAAACATAAGATAACTGATGTCGAGAAGGTACAGGGATGGTTCAATGCCAGAATAGAAAAATTCCTGATCAGCAAAGGAAAAACATTAGTTGGATGGGATGAAATTTTAGATGGCGGAATTACTCCTTCTTCTGTAGTGATGAGTTGGAGAGGAGAGGAAGGGGGTATTCAGGCAGCAAAACATGGGAATGATGTGGTGATGTCTCCAAATGCATTCGTTTATTTTGATTATGGGCAGAATCCTGTACCTCGAAGTCCACTAGAGCCACTTAATATTTGTTGTTATTTGCCCCTTGAGAAAGTTTACAACTATAATCCTTTGCCAAAAGAATTATCGCCCGAATTTCAAAACCATATTTTAGGAACACAGTCCACTTTATTTACAGAGTATATTACCACTGAAAACAAGGCGGAATATATGATATTCCCCAGAGTGCTTGCCATAGCTGAGATAGGCTGGGTGCCTGCAACTCATAAAGATTACAAAAATTTCACAAGCAGAGTTGGCAAACAATTTGGGAGGCTGGATGTGCGAAAAATTCATTATCGCATACCAGAGCCAGACGGAATGGATATAGGTAGTGTACAAACTCAGGGGAGTAAAAAAATTATAACGCTAAGTAGTATTGTTCCGGGGGCTGTTATCCGCTATACCATTGATGGATACACTCCAGATGAAACATCTAATTTATATACCAAGCCAATTGCAATTCCATCTAACCTGGGTTTAAAAGTAAGAGCAACAACTTTTGCGCCTAATGGCCGGCATAGTGTTCCTGTAGAATTAGATATTCCGTAATCAGTCAAGAACAACAAGAGAAATCAAATGAAACAACCCGTTCCGGGGCACAAAACGAGTATTTTGCCTGTTCAAATAGGAGTTTCTTGGCAGAGTTTGCCAGAGTACACTACTTGCAAATGTTAAATAGTTGAATAACAACTTTGACAAACACTATCACGGAGACTTTTACAATCTCCACTTTGAAACGGAGACAGAATTTATGCCATATCCTTTGTTCTGTTCCATGAAGGGCTTTGTGCAGGCTACATTATGTTCTAAGGCTCATTCTAATCAGTAAAATTCGGCCACAGGCAATCAGTAATCTGCCTGTGGCCAGGGGGATATCTATGTCGTTTTTAACTCAACAACAATTATTTCGTTTCCGTACAGGTCGAGACAGTGGAAATATTTATAGTCAGGCGTATTAACCGGCGCCACATTAATAGTGACACCGTTACCCTTGATCTGCTGATACAGATCATCAAATGAAGAGGTATAGATCACCATTGCCGGCTGGCCGTTAGTTTGTTTGCCAACATTATCCCTTTGGCCCTTGCCATCTGCCTTAATAAACCAAAGGCCGGTTGAACCGGGTTCATCGGTCCCAATTTGCAGAAAGCGTTGACCGACGTCTGTGGTGACATCATAAATTCTTTTGAAGCCAAAATTCTTCTCATAAAAGCTTGACGCTTCTTCATAATCATTTACCAGGATGATCATTCTTCCGATGTGGTTTTTCATGTTCTTAAATTTAAATCGTTATAAGTTATTTTGATTCAGGTAGCTCTCAATGGCTTTTTCATTCAGAAAATGCCATGCCTGCAGATCGGCTGGGTTTACCCAGTCATAGCCTATTTTTGCCCATTGTTCAATGTACCCGGCAAGCGAAAGGGAGGTAATGTACTCATCGCCGCAAACCACGAAGTCTTTCCAGAATTTGATCAGGTAGCCGCCATACTGCTGATGGTAAGCCGCTGCTTTTTCATAGTCGCTAAACCAGGCATAGATCAATCCCACCTTAGCCGAACGGTAAAGACAATCTTCCTGGATTACTTTCTTTTTCAGATCGGCCCAGCTTTTGAAGCCATATTTCAACGCGATCACCAAAAATGCGTCCTTGAGTTTAATTGTACCGGCGTGTTCGAGTATCCATTGGGTGCTTTTTCCTGAATAAGCGGGGATGGTTAAAAATTGTTCAGCTGCCTTTCCCGACTCCGGAGAGCCGGAACGTAAATCCTTTAAAAGAAACGTAGCCTGGGTTTTGAGATGGGTTAGTCTAACCGGCTTTAAAATGTCCATATAATTCCCTTCTGGCCAATATCCCATATTTGGCGGAAATTATTAAGCATTCTAAAATCCTTTAGATCAAGGGTGAATTTATCTTTTATGGGAACAGGCTGCCCTCACAACCTGTTGTAAAGATAGCGTAATTTTTTTCAACAAAGAAAACTATTATTTTGGCTCCCGGTACGGTAATATACCTTGTAATTACGTTTACGTCAATCCATTTTATATACTATTGTGATCCGGTCCGAATGCGCGTTTAGCTGATGATCTATTAAAAGATCGCCGGTGGCATTGCTCCGGATTTTTTTAACGGGAATGCCATTCACGAAAAATGAATAATTTTTATTTGATTCTAACTGGTGTACCACATAGGTCATGGGTTGCACAGAAACACGGTCCGTCGTTTCCACAAAATCCATTTCGTCGTGATCCCATTTTTTTATTTCTATGGAAAGGTGCTGCCTGGTTGTAATTTGCAAGGATGCCTTCTCCCTATTCCCGTTAAAATAGGACAGCTGGTTTTTGGTCGCATTAAATCCAAAATCAGCCGGTGAGGTGATCTTAAACCTTGGGTTCGATACCGCGTATTTGCTGCTATCCAGGCGGATGGCCAGGCGCTGACCTCTGAAATTATATTTTAATTCGGTGCCCGCAAGCTCACCGGTCAGATGCGGATCAAGATAAAAACGGTTATACAACGGGTTGATGCCATAAATGGCCTGGTACAACCCAACTATAGCCAAGCTATTGCCCGATAAAATATCATCGCCCAGGCCATCCTGTTTAAGGCGTCCGTAACGCTGGTAGGCAAGGCCATCCTTACTGTATTGTTCAAGCACATTATTCACATATTTTAAGGCTAAACCGGGATTATAATCCGCATACGCCTTTACCCCCAAGGAACCCCAGGACAAAAACAAGTCGCCATTTTCATAGTCGGGGAACGGGAACTGCGATGCTTTGCCTTCGCCGGGCGCATAGGATGTCATCGTTATTGGCCAAAAGAACAACTTTTCCTGCTTCATTTGTTTTTCGATGGTATCCAGTATGATTTTTTTGCGATCGGCATCGTCACAAATTCCATAAGCGATGGCCATAAAGTTGACGGGCGTAACCATGTTACGGCCATGCACCGTGTTATCTTTATCGCGCCAGTGCACGTAGCATTTGCGCTCCCCATCCCAAAACCCGCCTTCGGTAACCGGCTTGTTAAAACTTGTTTTGAGCCTGGCGGCAAAATCGGCATAATATTCAGCCTTGCTGGTATTGCCTAACTGATGCTCAATTGCGGCCCATTTTACCAGTGCATGATAAAGCTTGGCGTTAACAAAGGCGTTCTCATACGATGCCCATATAATGTCGATCCAGTCGCTGCCTTTTTTCTCCGATTGGTTATCGGTCATCATTTCAACCAGGCTGTTGCCATTGCCGTCTCTTTTCAGGAGCCAGTCCAGCGCTTTTTCACAGGAAAGCTGGTGGGTTTTCACCCAGCGCAGATCGCCATTCATGTCATACAACTCCGCTACGTTGGTCACCAGGTCGGGGTTCGAATCCACCAGGATACCCCATTGCGCTTCATAAAATCCGTCCTTGTTAAACTTCCCGGCCATGACATCTTCATTCGTATAGGCCCAGCGCGCATAAACGCGCCCGTCCGGTTTTATAGCATGGTCCCGGTAGTAATCCAGGCAACTCTGATAGCCTCTTAAATACTGAGGGTCATTGATAGCCAGCCCGAACTGGGCGATATATTGTTCATGAAGGCAAATAGGCCCGTAAGGCGTATGCCAGCTATTGCCTCCAAAGTGCAGCGAATCTATCACACCAATCCTGGCAATGGTATTCAATAACGCACTGACCTGCGAACCATTAATCCCTTTTAAATTACCGCGTCCGTATTTTTCATTAAAATCGAAGTACCTGAGTGTTATGGTCTGATCATTTTTACCTGCCGGCAAAATGTGTCCGGCCCATACATCTGTCCGGCCCCTGATAAACCTCCTTCGGTTGGTACCGCTGTCTAACCTGGGAACCAGTTCCTGACCAGACACCGTGACGGTATAAGCCAGTTTATCATCGCTGGTGCGGGTGTATTTCATGGCAACCTGTTTGCCGGGTGCGGTAACCGAAATATTTAACCCGTTGCCGGTTTTACTATTCCAAAAATCCGAAGACCGGGTATGAACGCCGTAGGTGCACAATTTTTCATTAAAGAGATAAAACCAGGCCAGGCCGCCATATCCCTGGTACGCCCCTTCCCATGTGCCTATGCTGTCAAAATTAAAAACAGGCAGCGCTGCTTCTTCTGCCTTTACCGGGTGGGATAAACTTCTTTCTATCGTCCACTTAATAGATTGGCCGCTGGCAGTAAAAATCCAGTTTTCAGTGATTGTCAAGCTGCCGTCGCCGTAACTTATCCCGTTAAGTTTTATAATTCCATTGTTGCTTAAAAGGACAGGGTTTGATTTTAAATGAAGCGAAGAGTAGGTTTTGGTGCCCACTTTTAATGAAGTAAAAATACCGTTGTCACCGCTGACCACTTTTTGCCTGTTGACTATCAGCGAACTGATGCATGCCCGTTTTTCATAATCGAGTGTCATCGTAAGTTTATGGCTATTAAGCGTAATTGACCGGTGCTTTAAAGCAATCCATTTATTGGCTGATTTAACAGTTCCCGCAAAAGATGCCAGGACGGCTGAAATCAAAACGATGGTGGCGGCAATTTTTTTAAAAAATAGAGGTATCATAATCAGGTATTTGTTCCGGGTGAAGCAATATTGGACTTGAGAGGGCATAAATATGAATAATGTGACCACCTGCGAAATTTATCAATGATATATACCATACTTTCCCTGAAATGTATAATCTTACCGGAATGCCGGGAGGTAATTTTGAATCATATCAGCTATGCAAAGGATCAACAAATTACTATCGCATTCCCCCCACAGGCTCATTGAACCGGGACCAATTATGCTTGTGGCGACGGCCCATAAAGGCAATTATAATATGATGACGATGGGTTTTCACGGTATGGTACAATACGAACCGCCTTTGATCAGCTGCGTAATCGGCCCCTGGGACTACAGCCTCCGCTCCCTGACAGAAACCGGCGAATGCGTGATTGCAATTCCCGGGCTTGATCTGGCAGAAAAGAATTGACGGGAATACCGTAATTTTGGCACGAAATAACCTCTATATTTTACCCCCCGGCGTCAGTAACTTTTCCAAAGCTGTTTCAGCAGTTGCCGGAAAGTTCTATGAAGCCAGGAACTTAAAAATCTGTCATGTCCAATATCAACCTGATCATTGAAGAGCGGCCGAGAAATATCGGCAATTTTATGGTGGGGCGCCTGCTGCCTTTTAAAGACAAAAGAATGGTGGGGCCTTTTATCTTTATCGATCACATGGGCCCGTCGGATATGTCCGCAGAAGAAAACCTGGATATCGGCCCGCACCCCCACATCGGACTTTCCACGCTGACCTATCTTTTTGAGGGGGCTGTATTTCACAGGGACAGCCTGGGGACAGAAATGGAGATCAGGCCGGGCCAGGTCAACTGGATGACTGCCGGAAAAGGAATTGTCCACTCTGAAAGGACTCCCGCCTATCTGCGGCACACGGAAAAGAAGCTGCATGGCCTGCAGATATGGGTTGCCCTGCCCAAAGAACTGGAGGAAATGGAGCCCGGCTTTTTTCACGCATCCGCAGATGAGCTGCCCCAATGGGAGCTGGATGGCGTGTCGTATAAACTAATAGCGGGCACTATCTTTGGGAAAAAGTCCCCGGTCCCGGTTTACAGCCGGTTATATTACATGGAACTAAAATCCAGGGAGCGCCAAACGGTAAAAATTGGTTCAGACCTGTACGGGGAATCCGGACTATACATCCTGGAGGGAAGTATTGAAAGCGAAGGGACAACCTTTGAACCTAAAGAACTGCTGGTAGCAAAAGACAGCAAGCTATGTGAGTTCATTATGAACCCAGGCACCACGATCTATTTTTTCGGGGGTGAACCTTTTCCTGAGAAAAGGCATATTTACTGGAATTTTGTGGCCTCGGATTACGCGCTGATTGACAGGGCCAGTCAAAAATGGCTGGATAAGCAATTCCCGCCTGTATTTGACGAAAAAGACCTTGTCCCTTTGCCACAGGGGAACTGGACCGTAAAAAAATGACCATACCGCACTATTTTGCGTGTGCCAGCATATAAGCTGTTTCATGCTTCACCTCCGACATTACGAAGAAACTTTGCATCATACTTACCCCCGGGAGGTTGGCCAGTTTTTTCATCAAAAGTTTATTGTACGCATCCATATCCCGGATCGCAATCCTTAACAGGAAATCAAAGGCCCCGGTCATGTGATAGCATTCCATGACTTCGGCCAGTTGAACAACTTCGTTCATAAATGCGGTCAGGCTTTCTTCGGAATGTTTGACAAGCTGTACCTGGATATAGCCGATCAGCCCCATCTCAATTTTTTTTGGGTCAACGATGGCCGCGTAGCGTTTGATATATCCCTCCTCCTTCAGGCGCCGGACCCGCAGATGGATTGGGGTAACGCTTTTGTGCAGCTTATCTGCAAGCTGCTTATGCGACAACAGGGCATCGGCCTGCAAAAGGTTCAACAGGCCGATATCAGTTTCGTCTAATCCGTTCATTTTCCAAGCACTTAGTGTAATATTTACGTTTTTAAAAAGAATAATTGGTCTGGCTAATTTAGCAGAAATGCTACATTAATGCACAATAAATCAGCATAAAATATGATGTTACCCATCAAATAAACACCGGCCAAAGTGTATTGAACTTGAACTACCGGCACGCATTTGTCACAAAACCGGGAACAATTCAGGTTCAAAATAGTCTAAAAGACTAAAAAATGATAAATTTTAGTCTTTTTTTCTAAATAATAGCCACTCTATAGTATATAGCGTTTAAACTACAAACCTTTACAGTTAAAACAGGTGATCAAAAACCTGGAATCAACCAATTTTAACAATGAGTAATTTGTTCAAACACAATTTTGGTGCGGGGCCGTGCATCCTGCCGGAGCAGGTGTTAAGCCGCGCCGCAGAAGCAGTTAAATCCTGGGCCCCTGCGGGCCTTTCCATTCTTGAAATATCACACCGTTCGCCCCAATTTGAGGGAGTCATGCAGGAGACGGAAAGCCTGGTACGCGAACTATTAAATGTGCCGGATAGTTACAGTGTCCTCTTTTTGCAGGGCGGGGCCAGTATGCAATTCTGCATGGTGCCGATGAATTTTTTACAAAAAAGCAAAAAAGAAGCCGTCTATCTTGATGCAGGTTATTTCGGGCAAAAGGCGATCAAAGAAGCCCGGCTTTTTGGCAGGGTTAATGTCATCGCCTCATCCAAAGACCGGGCTTATGAAGATATTCCCCGCGATTACCGGGTACCCGGAGAAGCCGCTTATTTCCATTGTACCAGCAATAACACCATCGAGGGAACAGAAATGTTCCGCTTCCCGGAAACGGATGTACCCATCGTATGCGATATGTCTTCCGATATATTCAGCAGGGAAATCGATGTAAGCAAATTCGACCTGATTTATGCCGGGGCGCAAAAGAATACCGGGCCGGCCGGTATGACGCTCGTTATAGCAAAAAACAGTTTTTTAGACTCGGTTAAACATCCCGTCCCTTCCATGCTGGATTACCGTGTGTACCGGGATAATGGTTCGATGTATAACACACCTCCCGTATTTGCCATTTATACCGCTATGCTCAACCTGCAATGGCTAAAGAGCAAAGGCGGGATAAAAATGATCGCTCATGAAAACCGGGCAAAGGCGCAACTGCTCTATGATGAGATCGATCGTAATCCCCTGTTCTATGGGTCGGCAGTTAAATGGAACCGTTCCCTGATGAATATTACTTTCAGGATGCATGACGTCGCTAAGGAAAAAAAGTTTTTGGAGTTTGCCGAAAAAAGCGGGATGGTCGGCATAAGGGGTTACCGCACGGTGGGTGGTTTCCGGGCCTCCTTATACAATGCGTTGCCTTATGACAGTGTAAAAGCGCTGGTGGCCAGTATGAGAGCCTATGCGGAAAAGCATCATGCCAGCATTATCCCTGCGTATTAAAAAAGGACTGAATTATGGCGACAATACAACCCTTCCGGCCAATCAGGCCCGATCCATTTTATGCCGACCAGTTGGTCTTCACCAAGCCACAGGCGGAATCCGTTTCGGGCGACTACACCCGGGCGGGTGGCTTAAAACCTTTGAAGACGCTGCTCGAAACCGGGGCAAGGCTAAGGCCGGAGACCCCGGAAGGCCAGGAAATGGCCTACCGGGATATTAAAGAAACGCTTCAGGGCCTGCTGGAAAACGGCCAGTTATGGCGGGAGGAAACCAAAGGTATCTTCGTCTATGAGGCCGTGCATAAAACGCATTGCCAAACCGGCATCTGGACGTTAACCAACCTGGCCGATTACAACAACGGCAGCATTAAGATACATGAGCTTACTTTTGCCGATAGTATCCGCCGGCTGAAAAATTACCGGGAAAACACCGGACTGGAGGGCAGCCCGGTATTACTGACCTATCCGGCGGATGGTACCATTAACGCGATCATCGCCGTAACCAAATCCGGCCGGCCAAAGGTCTCCCTGGGTAATGAGCATGGCTTCCATCGCTTGTGGAAGATCGAAGACGAAGCAATGCTGCAAAAGCTCACGGGCACTTTTGCAAAGATCAATACCGTTTACCTGGCAGACGGCCATCACCGACTGGAATCTGCAGCTCAGCTGGCGGCATGGCAAAGGAACGAAGGGCTGCCTGTCTATGAGCATATCGCTTCCCTCTACATGGCGACCGAACAATTACGCGTTGAAGAATACAACCGAATCGTGGTTCCGGAAAAGCCGTACGAAAAAAATGAACTGTTCAAGGCGCTTAATCAGCATTTTCATATCCGGGAGAGTACGGGTAATGCACCGGTACAGCCAAGGGAATTGCACCGGATGGGTTTATATCTTGACGGCGAATGGTATCATTTATTGATGAAGCCCTGGCTGTATGAAAGCAGGAAAGAAACGCACGGCCTGGATGCTTCCATTTTGCAGGATCGGGTATTGGGGCCGCTTTTTGGTATCCATGATCCCAAAACGGACGCCCGTTTAAAGTATGCCGGCGGGGAGAAGGCGCTCGAAGAAATTGGTGCTATTTTCAGGGCGCACCCCGCCGCCATTGCCTTTACCCTGTGCCCGCTCCCGGTTGAAGAACTGATCAGCGCGGCAGATGCCGGGCACATCCTGCCACCCAAATCTACCTGGATCGCGCCCAAAGTTCCGTACGGTTTATTAATTCATCAGCATTGAACAGAAGCTAACACATTATATCATGAAAACAGACAAAATATTGATCATAGGTGCCTGTGGCCAGATCGGCACGGAATTAACCGCCGCGCTCAAAAAGCAATACGGCGGGGCGAATGTGATTGCCGCTGACCTGCAGCAGCCTTTCCCGGGATCGGTCAACGATATCCAGCTGGATGTACTCAATCACCAGCTATTGGAAAAAGTGATCGCCGCATGCGGCATCACCCAGGTTTACCTGCTCGCTGCGATGCTGTCGGCAACCGGTGAAAAGAACCCGGAGCTTGCCTGGAAGCTGAATATCCAGAGCTTGTTGTCCGTCCTGCAGCTTGCAAAGGAACATAAACTGGACAAAGTATTCTGGCCAAGCAGCATTGCCGTTTTCGGCCCGGATTCACCGCGGTATAACTGCCCGCAGGAAACGAGGATAGAACCTAATACGGTGTACGGGATCAGTAAGCGGGCAGGCGAATACTGGTGCCATTATTACTTTGAAAAATACGGCGTAGATGTACGCAGCCTGCGTTATCCGGGCCTGGTTTCCTATACTACTCCGCCGGGCGGGGGAACGACGGATTATGCAGTCGATATATTTCACCAGGCCCTGGAAAAGCAAAGTTATACCTGTTTTCTCGAAGAGGATACCTGCCTGCCGATGATGTATATGCCCGATGCCGTCCGCGCGACGCTGGAGCTGATGAATGCACCGAAGGAAAAGGTGACGGTCAGGACCTCCTACAACCTGGCGGCCATGAGCTTTGCTCCCTGTGACCTGGCCAACGGAATAAAAAAACACATCCCCGGCTTTAAAATCAGCTATGCCCCGGATTCCCGGCAGGCGATTGCCAATAGCTGGCCAGCCAGCATCAATGACAAACGGGCGCAGCACGACTGGGGCTGGAAGCCACTTTATGATTTGAAAAGCATGACAGAAAATATGCTTCAACAGTTAAGCGATATTAAAAGAATACCGCTGCCAAAAGAAGATATACCGGTAGCGTATCCTGATTTTCATACTGATTTACAGACATAGGCTTATTAGCCCCCATACTTTATCCATGGCCGGTTGACAGGCATTTTTTGGACGACCTTGTCGGGTTTGTCAAAAGAACTATTCTTCCATTAGTAACGGGATAGTTACAGCAGGCGACAGTACATGACAGTCGATCGGAGGCTTCTTTTTATTATTGCCTTCTGATTATAAGCCATGCAGGTCATTTTTGGTGTCATCTTTCATTTTATCGGTGGCTTTGCCTCCGGCAGTTTTTATATCCCCTATAAAAAAGTAAGGGGCTGGGCCTGGGAAAGCTTCTGGATTGTCGGCGGCCTTTTTTCCTGGCTGATCGTTCCGCCAATTGCCGCATGGCTCACCATTCCTCATTTTACCGAGATCATCAAAGCGACCAATGGGAATATCCTTTGGCTGACTTACTTATTTGGTTTGCTCTGGGGAATCGGCGGGTTAACCTATGGCCTGGGTGTCAGGTATCTGGGCATATCATTGGGAAGTACCATTATACTGGGCCTGTGCGCGGTATTCGGCTCCATTATTCCATCAGTTTACTATAATTTCTTCCCAAAAGCAGGTAAAGATACTTTTAGTATGCTGCTGCACAGCCACTGGGGACAAATGGTATTGCTTGGCATCGCAGTTTGCGTGATCGGCATCATTATATGCGGCAGGGCGGGCACGATGAAAGAACGTGAACTTGCCCAGGGCACAGCTGACGTGGAAGACAATAAAGATTACCGTTTCGGCCTGGGCATTTTTGTAGCGATTGTTTCCGGAGTTCTAAGCGCTTGTTTCAATTTTGGAATTGAGGCCGGTAAATCAATGGCGGATACAGCTAATGAACTATGGAAAGCCACCCACCCAGGTCAGGGTAATTTTCTTTTTCAAAACAATGTTACTTATGTGATCATTTTATGGGGAGGCCTCTCCACCAATTTTATCTGGTGCATGATCCTGAATGCCCGCAATAAAACATTTGGTGATTACACTAACAAAAAACAGCCTTTGTTAAAGAACTACCTGTTTTGTGCACTTGCCGGAACAACCTGGTTTTTGCAGTTCTTTTTTTATGGTATGGGCGAAAGTAAAATGGGTAATGGCGCCAGTTCGTGGATACTGCACATGGCTTTTATTATCCTGATCGCCAATGCCTGGGGTTTGTTTTTAAAAGAATGGGGAGGTGTGAGCATGAAAACGATGACCACAATAATAGCCGGTATAGTGGTGATCATTACCTCCATAATCCTCGTCGGTTACGGAAATGCAATTAAGTAAGTATTAAAATTTAAAATATGTCTGCAGGTACAAAGCAATTTAAGCATGTAAGTTACTTATGGGATGATGCCAAAGCGGCTCAACTGGCCGGTGATGAAGTGGGATTACTCATATATCGCTCCAATTTATTGGGGGCCGATCTGCGCCTGACCAATTATGGCGGCGGGAATACTTCCTGCAAGGTAATCGATAAAGACCCATTGACCGGGAAAGAGGTGGAAGTAATGTGGATCAAGGGCTCTGGCGGTGATATCGGCACATTGAAGAAAAGCGGGTTAGCGGCTTTGTACGTGGACCGTCTGCGCAGTTTAAAAAATGTTTACCGGGGCATACAATTCGAGGACGAAATGGTGGAATTGTTTAACCACAGCATCTTCGATCTTAATTCCAAAGCACCCTCTATTGACACGCCCCTGCATGGCTTTTTACCCTTTGGGCATATCGATCATTTACACCCTGATGCAGCCATTGCTATCGCCGCAGCAAAAGATGGCAAAAAGATCACGCAGGAGCTTTTTGAAGGATCGATAGGTTGGGTGGACTGGCAGCGCCCAGGCTTTGACCTTGGGTTGAAACTGAAAGAATGTTTGGATAATAATCCTGGCATCCGCGGCATTATGCTCGGGTCACACGGGTTATTTACCTGGGGCGATACGGCTTACGAAAGCTATATCAACACCCTGGAGGTAATTGAAAAATGTGCCGAATACCTTGAAGAAAATTATGGTAAAAAAGGTCCCGTTTTCGGTGGACAAAAGATACAAAGCCTTGCTGCCGAAGACCGGAAAAAACAGGCTGTCGCTTTAGCACCTGTATTGCGCGGTTTCTGTTCGTCCAAAACAAAAATGATCGGCCATTTTACCGATGATGCAAGAGTTTTAGAGTACATCAACTCAAATGATTTGGAGCGGTTAGCACCTATGGGAACGAGTTGTCCTGACCATTTTTTACGCACAAAGATCAGTCCCCTGGTTTTAGAATTAGCTGCTGACGCTGATCTGAGTGACGCTGCTGCAATTAAAGAAAAACTTGCCCCTGCATTTGAGGCCTACCGCAAAATGTATAGCGACTATTATAATACTTGCAAACACCCGAACAGTCCTGCTATTAGAGACGCCAACCCTGTAGTAATATTATATCCCGGAATAGGCATGTTCACCTTTGCAAAAGATAAACAAACCGCACGGGTAGCAGCAGAGTTTTATATCAATGCGATCAACGTAATGAAAGGCGCCGAGGCGATTTCTGAATATACCTCTTTACCGCGCCAGGAAGCTTTTGATATTGAATACTGGTTATTAGAAGAAGCGAAGTTACAGCGTATGCCGAAGCCAAAAGCTTTATCTGGCCGCATTGCATTGATAACCGGCAGCGCCGGGGGTATTGGCAAAGCCATCGCCAAAAAGTTTGTGGAAGAAGGCGCAGTAGTTGTTCTGAATGATATGAATGCTGAACGCCTTTCAAATGCGGGTGAAGAGTTTAAAAAACAATTCGGGAACGACGCTTATACAACAGCGGTACTGGATGTTACCAATTCAGAACAAATAGAAGACGCGATGGCCGCCGCCATACTTGCTTTTGGAGGTGTGGATTTGGTAGTGAATAATGCAGGATTATCCATCTCCAAAACTATTGGCGATCATACCGAAAAAGATTGGGACCTGCTATATAATGTATTGGTAAAAGGCCAGTTTATGGTTACCCAGGCCGCGGTCAGTGTGATGAAAAAGCAGGACATTGGGGGTGATATTTTGAATATAGTGAGTAAAAACGCTTTAGTGAGCGGGCCGAACAATGCAGGGTACGGAAGTGCAAAAGCTGCGCAATTACATTTGAGTAGATTAAACGCGGCTGAACTCGGTGCCGATAAAATTCGCGTAAACGTAGTCAATCCGGATGCCGTAATCAGCGACAGCAATATCTGGGCAGGCGGCTGGGCCGAAGGACGTGCCAAGGCCTATGGAATTACCGTAGAGGAGCTACCGGCTTATTACGCCAAAAGGACTTTACTAAATGAGGTGATCCTGCCAGATGATATTGCCAATGCCTGCTTTGCTTTTGCAGGCGGTTTATTAAGCAAGTCAACCGGGAACGTACTGAACGTGGATGGCGGTGTAGCAACGGCGTTTGTAAGGTAAGTTGTAAAGAATCAAAATCGCAACCGGCAAAATTAAATTTAAATGCAGATACAAAAATATGTCATTGATGAATTTAATCATCATTTGAACAACGAACATAAGCGAAGATTTGAACAGGTTGCTGCCGATATTGATGACTTGGGTAATGTGCTACGGAAACTGACTGACTTTAATATAGCCATACCCAGTTGGGCCTTGGGTACCGGCGGTACCCGCTTCGGCCGCTTTTCAGGCGGCGGTGAGCCGCGGAGCCTGGAAGAAAAGATCGAGGATGTGGGTGTTATCCATGCATTAAACAAATCAAGCAACTCCATCTCCCTACATATTCCCTGGGACATCCCTGAAAATGCAGGTTCGATAAAAGCTTTGGCAGCGCAAGTGGGTTTGCACTTTGATGCGGTGAACTCCAATACCTTCCAGGATCAGCCTAATCAAAAACTGAGTTATAAGTATGGTTCACTTCATCATGTGGACAAAGCCGTTCGCAAGCAGGCCATCGAGCATAATATCGAAGTGATCAAATACGGTGTTCAGCTGGATTCACAGGCATTGTCCGTTTGGTTATCGGATGGCTCCAATTTTCCGGGACAACTTAACTTCCGCAACGCTTTTCAGAATACATTAGAAAGCCTGCAGGAAATCTACCATGCTTTGCCTGATGACTGGAAAATATGGATCGAATATAAACCCTACGAACCGAACTTTTATTCGACTACCATTGCTGATTGGGGCCAGTCACACCTTTTGGCATCAAAGTTAGGTGCAAAAGCAAAAACGCTGGTCGATTTGGGTCACCATTTACAGGGCACTAATATTGAACAAATCGTATCACTGTTATTGATGGAAGACAAATTAGCAGGATTTCACTTTAACGACTCCAAATATGGAGACGATGATCTTACAGTAGGCAGCATCAACCCTTACCAACTATTCCTGATATTCAACGAACTGGTGGAAGGTATGGACGCAAGGGAAATGGATCACGCGACCGATATTGGCTGGATGATCGATGCGTCGCACAATGTCAAAGATCCGATTGAGGACCTTTTGCAATCTGTGCAAGCCATAAAAATCGCATATGCCCAGGCCTTGCTGGTTGATAAAAAAGCACTGTCTGATGCACAGAATAACAATGACATCACCTTAGCCCAGGAAATATTGCAGCGGGCTTATAGAACCGATGTTCGCCCATTGGTTGCCGAAGCGCGATTGCACTCAGGCGGCGCCATCGACCCGGTCGGAGCTTACCGGGAAATGGGCGTGAGGAAATCTTTAATAAATGAACGTGGCATCGGAATGGCAGCAACGGGGCTTTAGCAAAAGGAAAATGGGCCCCATACCGGTCATTGCTATATTCGACATCGGCAAGACGAACAAAAAATTATTTCTGTTCGACGAAAACTATCATATTGTTTTTGAGCGTTCCGCACGGATTGCTGAAATAACTGACGAAGATGGTTACCCCTGCGAAAACCTGGAAAGCCTCCGCCTGCTGGTTTTCGATTTGCTGTGCGAGGTTTTCCGAATGAAAGAATTTGTGATCAGGGCGATCAACTTCTCGGCTTACGGCGCAAGTTTGGTGTATATTGATGAGCAAGGAAGGCCGCTGGCTCCATTATACAGTTATCTTAAGCCCTATCCGCGGCATCTCTGCAAAGAATTCTACTCAAAATACGATGGAGAGGAGCGATTCAGCATCCAAACCGCATCGCCGGCTTCCGGAAGTTTAAATTCCGGCCTTCAGCTATACCGGTTGAAGCAGGAGCATCCCGGTGTCTTTAAGCAGGTTAAATATGCGCTGCACTTACCCCAGTACCTCAGCTATCTGTTATCCGGCAAAGTCTTTTCGGATATGACCAGCCTTGGCTGTCACACCGGGATGTGGGACTTTGAACAAAACAGGTATCATGAATGGATCCAGCATGAAGGAATCGCGCTGAAACTACCGCCTATTGCGCCGACCGGTAAAATCAGTAAACCCCTTTTCCCCGGGAATAACTATAAGCTGGGAATTGGCCTTCATGACAGCTCCGCGGCATTGATTCCTTACCTGGTCAATTTCCAGGTGCCGTTCGTTTTAATTTCAACAGGCACCTGGTGCATCAGCTTAAATCCATTTAACCTGTTGCCATTAACGACCGGCGAATTAAAAAATAACTGCCTGCAATACCTGCAATATAAAGGCAAACCTGTTAAGGCGTCCAGGTTATTTTCAGGGTTTGCACATGAGCAGCAAGAGAAACGAATCGCCGAATACTTTAATTGCGATGGCGGTCATTTCAGAAACATGGTCTTTGATCCGCAAATTAATGACCATCTCCGATCAGCAATTCCGCAGGATATAAATTTTGCAGACAGAAACCTCTCGGATTTTAAGAATGCCCTGTTCGCTTATCATCAGTTGAACAGGGACCTGGTCCGCTTGCAGGTATCATCTACCTGCCCTGTTATTAAAGACACGCCGGTAAGAAGGATCTTTGTCGATGGCGGTTTTAGTAAGAACCATGTATTTATGTGCCTGTTAGCTGCAGCTTTCCCAAACTTCGAGGTCTTCGCCGCATCAATGGCACAGGCGTCAGCCGTTGGCGCAGCATTGTCTATTCACAGGCACTGGAATACCAGGCCCACACCCAGCGACCTTATTCAATTAACCTATTACTCGCACGGCCAGGATGCTTTTGCCTGAGCCCAGGATGATCGCGGACCGATGCTTACCCTCCAGGTCTTGTAGAAACGGGCTCTTTTAAAGTAATAAACGAGCACCTGTCTTCCCCCAGGATGCTCGTTTGGTTATTAACTGACTTGAAAAGAACGACACGAAGATCTTATTTTATTAAATTGCCATAGGTTTTCAACCCACTGTCCAGGAAGCGCAGATAGCTAACCGGGTCATAATCCGCACCACCGGGCGGCACCAGCAGGTTACCTGCATTATCCAGCAGCACATAAAACGGCTGGGAATTGGCCTGGAACTTTTCAGCCTGTAGGTTACTCCATTTGTTTCCGATGGTTTTAATGTTTTTGCCGGATGTTGTTACGGCCTGTTCATTCAAAGGCAAGTCTGTTTTATCGTCTACATATAATTGAATGAGCACGTAATCCTGGCTGATGCGGCGATAAACTTCCTTATCCGGCCAGATGCTTGATTCCATCTTGCGGCAGTTCACACAGGCATGGCCCGTAAAGTCGATCATCACGGGTTTGTGAACAGACCTGGCATAAGCCATGCCCTCCTCATAATCAAAAAAAGCGTTCAGGTTTAACGGGGCATGAAAGATACCTGCATATTTAACACCTTTGGCGTCGGCAGAAGGAGCACCTGCTTTTGTGCCTCCGCTTAACGTTGGGGTATACAGGTCAAAGTCCTGGGTATCCTGCGGTGGCAGAAAGGCGCTGATGGATTTTAGTGGCGCTCCCCATAAACCAGGAACCATATATATTGTAAAGGATAACACTACAATAGACAGGAATAACCGTGGCACAGGCAGATAAGGCAGCGGGCTATCATTTGAAAAGCTCAGCTTACCCAGCAGGTAAATACCCATTAAAGCAAATAGGACGATCCATAGCACCAGGAAGATCTCGCGGTCAAACCAGTGCCAGTGATAAGCCAGGTCCACATTGCTCAAGAACTTCAGTGAAAAGGCGAGTTCGAGGAAACCTAAAACGACTTTCACGCTGTTTAACCAGCCGCCCGATTTAGGTAAGGACTGCATCAGGCCCGGAAACAGGGCGAATACAGCGAACGGGATGGCCAGCGCCAATGCAAAGCCAAACATGCCAACAGCCGGCCCCAGTAAAGCCCCGGTGGTGGCGGCCTGCACCAGCAGCGTGCCGATGATCGGCCCCGTACAGGAAAAAGAAACCAGTGCTAAGGTAGCGGCCATGAAAAACAACCCGGCCAGGCCGCCTTTATCGGAGCCGGCATCCATTTTATTTACCCAGGAGCCTGGCAGCGTCATTTCAAAAGCGCC
>Ga0307510_10000415_pt1 | contig 40810 bp, 15 predicted proteins | sample 12_EM_MG_FD_207224 | JGI IMG/M metagenome (GOLD analysis project Ga0307510, IMG submission 207224) | Populus trichocarpa ectomycorrhiza microbial communities from riparian zone in the Pacific Northwest, United States - 12_EM | ecosystem: Host-associated > Plants > Roots > Unclassified | place...
TTATTTCTTCTTCTATTGGTTGTAACTTGTAAGGAAGAAGTTCTACCGTGAGATTTACCTGAAGATCATAAACAAACTTAATTTGAGCAACAATCTCTTTGTCCTGCTTTTTTATTTTAAAAAAAAAGAATTATTTGTTGAATAGCCTTTTGTCAAACTAACATATACTTTCTTGTTCTAAAGTTTGCATCAAAAAACATTGTTGGAAAATATATATAAGAGAGCCCTCTCTTTTCTCCTACAACACACCCAACCCGATTACCTCTAGTGCATTGCAAACAGCTACCTGTGGTTGCTTTACCCTTACCTTGTTTTAGTTGCCATAGGCCAGTTTCCTTTCAAGAGAGGTTTTGGTATGGAAAACTTCAACTTTGTAAGAGATGGAATGAGCGGATTGCCTCCTGGTTTTCGCTTCCAACCAACTGAAGAAGAGCTTGTCTTTCAGTACCTTAAACGCAAAATCCTTTCATGGCCATTGCCTGCTTCAGTCATTCCTGAGGTCAATGTCTGCAAGTATGATCCCTGGGAACTGCCAGGTTAGTCTATTGCTCTAATAGTGTTACATTAATATTCAATATTTTTCCTGTAAAAATCCTAACTGCACTGAAAGTTAAAAGAAGTAATCATGCATGTGTTGTAGGTGACATGGAGCAAGAAAGATACTTCTTCAGCAACAAGGAGGCCAAGTATCCAAATGGAAACAGGGTCAACAGAGCTAGTTCGTCAGGTTATTGGAAAGCAACTGGCTTAGACAGACAAATAGTTTCTTCAAGCTGGAAGAATAACCATGTTGTAGGGATGAAAAAGACTCTTGTTTTTTATAGAGGGAAGGCTCCACATGGATCCAGAACTGACTGGGTCATGCATGAATATCGCCTTGTTAATTTAGGAGTAGAAACTACAGATAGCAATTTTCCACAGACAGAAAACTCAGCCCAGGCAAGTTACTATTACATATTTTATGCAACAGTAAATAGTTTTCACTGCTCATGCCAGCAAAATATTTTCATATTTTATAAAGTTTCCGAGTAAAGAATGTCGATCACTTTCCTCTTTCAATTCACCAAATAACATTAAGCTTGATGTCCACAGCAGAATTCATCTTTTCAAATGGACAAATGGGTTGTATGCCGAATATTCCTGAAAAACAAAGGCGCAGCAACAACTGAGATAACTGAAACTCGTACAAATGACAACGTTGGGGGAACTCAGCCAAGACTCTTTGATTTTATGGGGAGAGACGAGATTGTTTTTGATTCTGCCTCGTCTGCATGTTCGAGCTCTAGTAGTCTTGCTGGCATCTCTTCAAATGAACAAGATCATGAGCAAAGCAGTACGTAGCCGCAATTTCTTTTGAACCTGTCATGTAATTAAAGAACCAAAGCAGTATTACTGACATATGTCCTGTCTTCTGTTTGTCCTTTAAGGTAAATGGATATATTATTACATATATATATATATATATCGAAGAAAATTATGCAACAATTTCTTGGAAGGTACATTAGTAGAATGGATATTGTTTGTTTTAATTTGCAGACTCAAAATGCGGAGAAAATAATGTGCGCATTTTTCTCTGAAAAAAAAAAAAAAAATAGACAACGATTTTTCTGTGCCAACATGTATGACGTACGGAAGACAACCATCCATATCTTAGCTTACAGGGAAAAGAAAAAACTCGGATTTTATATATTTTAAAATTAAAGAAAGAATTTCTCTGACTTGATTCTTGAATGTCAAAACAATCTAATGCCAATAATATACAAAATTATTTAAATAGTATACTAAATAGACCTTAGCGAGAAGGGAAAGGAATAACAAAGTAACAAGAAAAATTAAAAACAAATAATAATTATTTTAAAAATTATACATGTTTTTATTATAAAGTTTATTAGACTCGTTCAGATTTTATTTTTTAAATTTAGACTTATCAATCTGATCTATAGACATATTTGATAGAGATTCCACCTCAATATCTCTCATTTAGAGGATCTCAAGTTCAAAGCCTCTCTTATAAAAATTAAAAAAATATCAGATACTGCTTAATTCCAAGATTTTATTAACTCTTTAAATGTTGATATAATTAATTAAAAAGACAAAAAAAATTTCCAAAGAGGACAAAATGTTCAGCAAATATTTGGTTTTTGATGCATCCAGATTTGACATTTAATTTGAGTTAAAACCAGCTTACTCTTCAGTCGGGCCAGTTTTACCCTAGCTGATATGAATGTATTAAAATGCAACAGCATTTAAACAAGATGGAACAAGTGTAACATTTTAGAAAACGAAGGACCGAAATGCAATACTTGAGGAAAACTTCTTGTACAAATTCGAATCTTATATATAATAGCAAGAACATCAGCACATGGTGTTCACCTTCAATATATAATTCCCCTTTTAAATTCTGGAAAGTTAAATTCCTATATATCTGCAGAGGTAATTGATACTCATGAGTCGGACAAGCACAACTCGGGCTAAAACTTTTAATTAATTCCTTTATTTATATTTCTGAGTTAAGCAAGAGTCAAGTATTATTGAATCAGGTTCCTAAGAGTAAATAAATTATAGCAATATGCATGCATGGGTGTACTGTAGACGCCCTCCTCCACACGTCATGAGTCTTCTCAAGGTTAAGCCCTAGTTCTTCACTTCTAGTGATCTTAGATTCCTCTGCTGGATAGGTTTTTCTTGTACTTTGTCTGCTACTTTGTCCGAAGTTAATCCATCTACGCTGTTCTTCCACGTGGCAAGTGAAGTACTTGAAGCCTGACGGTGCATATATAACATATGACGCAGGCAAAAGCTACATGCACAGAACAACACCCAAGATTTGACGGGCAAGAAAAAAAATACAAATTTCAACTTTAAATTTTTAAATTCATGGCTTTATTCTTGGAAAAATAAATATAATAGTGGTTGTCTTCTCGTAGATTCGCAGGACTCTTAAATACATGAAAAAAAAACTCTTTATCTAATATGAAACAACTAAGAATCAGCATAAAGAAAATTTTTAAAAAAATCTGAAATAAAACAATAAAGCTGAAAAAACTTTGGAAAATAATAAAATCTACCCAAGCAGCAACTTCTAGATCTAATCACGAGAGATTCAATAATCCGATAAGCAATTGGATTATTTAATTTGTATAGAAAAACTGCTTATAAAATTATATATAAAAATTTAAATCTGATTTAATTATTTTGGTACAATTATATATTCTCTTGGGCCTATATCTTTTCTTCTAGCCTATAAATATAGTATATATTGAGTATAAATTCCCCTTTTAGTTATATCATATAGTCAACCAAATAGTCAAATCCATACATACATGTAACTTCGTTGCCATCTTTTTTTTTCCAAAGCCATTGAAAATTTGTAGAACAAGATTGGGTCAAATTGATTTTCATATGATGACACCATCCTCAAAAACTCACATCACATCAGGGTGCACAGCATGGACTTTAGATGGCTCATAGTGAGTGAGATGCCGTACATATATATCAGTATCATCGACAGAGCTAGCTGGTCTACGTGAAAAAATTCAGGAGTTAATTTTTGAAAGAATACTGCTTCGATAATATTTGTTACGTAACAAGATTCAGATCATATCTGAAGACAACTATTTTCGTGTTCCAAAATTAGGGTGGTGTTAAATTCAGGGTCCCAATATTCTTAACCTGCGGTGAACATTGGGGCTGTTGAGGCATTTTCCAGTTATTCAGGAGCATGACTAGTTTTAGTAATTGTAGGAATCCTGTCAGAGCGCCCCAAGGGCCTAAAACAAGGAGGTAAAAGCAGAAGCATATATATCCTTCCACATGCCGTCTACAGCAGAGTTTTTTTGTTTTTTGTTTTTCATAGCTGTAGGGAGGCTCAAACTTGACTCTTTCAATTGATATAAAAAGTAAAGGCTCACCAATAGAACATGTTTTCCTATAAATGGATGTAACGATACCTGAAATCCTCTAATTTCCCATAAATGGCCATGGACAACTGTGAAAACAGTCTGTACGGACCCATCCGAATGTAATAAATCCTAAAATCTCACGTCAAAATTATCTTACATATCTCTTCGCCCACTCCATGCACAATTCATTCGATTCTCTATCTCCCAAGTGTGACAGAAACAAAAACGTACACTTGGTTTTCCAATGGGGTGTGGTGGATCAAGGCCTGACAATAGAGCTGATGTGTTGCCAGCCAAACTTCGGCCCCTTCTCTGGAAGAGGTATGAGGAGATGAAAAGACAGAAAAATGCACGTATTGTGAAAGATTCACCCAACCATTCTAAGAAAGAACTGCTTAAAGATGGCGTTTCCGATGGTGATAGCTCTCCAAGAGATAATGATCGCAGGAGTATATCCTCACAAGAGGATGATGTGAAGGTGGCACCGGCCCCAGAATGTGACGAAACAACGACTGAAAATGTCAAGATTGCCAAGGCTGTGGAATTAAAACCAGAATTCAACAAACAATGTGAACAAGCAACATTGCCTGCAGGCTCTATAAATATAATATCAAATGAAACAAGCACACAAATGAAGGAGGTAGAAACAACAGTGGCAGGGTCTCAAGGCTTGGCATCAGCAGCACCATATAATAATGAAACGAGCGACAAACAAGATAGCAAACATGGAGAAGATGGAGAGCACAAGACCTTGGAGGCAATGGACACAGCCATGAAAAATGTGAATGGAATAGAAATGTGTGGAGATAAGAATGAACAGGATTCGGAACTAGAAGATGAACTCAGAAGCATGGATGAAAGTTGCATATGTCCAGGATCGCCGAGTTTCAGAGTATATTTTATTGAATCATCGAATACAGATGACGAAGGTAATTTATCTGTAATAGCATTCAGCTCTTACATATTTTGACAAACTACACACGATTGAAAACAATCAAACCAATTAAAGTCACTACAGGCTTACTCACCATGAATGGTGGCTGTAATCTTGCAGATAAGGATGATGACACAGACAAAAAATTATCAAGTGATCAGGACAGCAGCGAGGTCATTGAATCAGTGAATTCTAATGAGGTATGGTTCTTATAAGCTCTAAAGCGAATCCTTGAGCCTCTCTCTATCTTTTTCAAAATGACCATTATGAAAAGCTATTGAGCAGAAATCTGGTTTCGTACTCATCTTTACACAATAATTAAGTGAACAACTCACACAGAACTACAAATATAAATGTACTGGAGAACTTCCTCTGATAAGCAAACCAGAAACTGAATTCATAAAAATGAGCATGCCCATCAAGATTTATTACTTACATTTTATTACATTGTAAAAAAACTTATATTTTCTTTGTTTTTCTCCTTCAGCTCTCAGGGACCATCGAAAAGAAGAAAGGAAAGAGAGGGCGAAGATTCAGGGTCATTCCTAAGGGAAAGAATCTGCTTAAAGTTAAATCATGCTACTATCCAACTTGCTCTGGTGGCCATGATAAAGCTCGTCTTCTTAGCCAATAAGAAGTCGATCGATTATGCTAGGAAGATTGAAGGAAGCCCTGAGATTTTTTTGGGTGTTCCTTTTCGCCTTCTGTAGTCACAATCCTGTTCTTCGCAATGATAGGAAATTGCTTCGATCATCAAGTGTTTTCATATCAACTAGTCAGCCATGACTGTATAGGTGTAAAGTATTGTGTGTTTTTTTTTTTTGAGAAATTTGTCAAAGAAACCATTTTCCTTGCTCCATCTACCAATGATGCAAACAAATTTCAATAAATTTGATAATTATGTCAATCATGTTCAATTGAAAGTGACATTGTATGGAAACAGAATCAAGACCATTGAAGCATCGTATGATGTCGAAGTTCCAAAGAACTGCAGTGCATTTGGATGAGTTTTGTGGAATCTTTTATCCTCAATGAATATATGCAGATTCTACGGCTTCACCAAACACCCGAGTGTTCCCTTGATGAATCCCAGCAGGTGAGCCAATTTGATCAGCTCAGAAGGTGCACCTATCTGATCCTAATGCCACTCCAAGTATTTGCTTCGGCAAAATATGACTGAAATTCAACAAGACCAAGTTCTATGACTCTCCATGCCTGCCATTTTCGTAAGAGGAATCTACAGCTTGCTCTATCCTAATATATATTGTTTTGCTCACTTTTGCATTTCAATTCTTCTCCTGAAAGATTGACACAAACTATAGCTTTACAGTAACTGGTTTCATTTCGGAGGACGGTGAACTTTCTGAAAAATCTTTTCGGGGGTATTTCATAAAAAGTTGACTATGGTAATTATAATATAAAATATTCAATTGCAACTGATCACCACGTCTGGAGGGCAGATATTCTGTCCTCGGATGATTAAACTTTCCCAAGTTCACTAGATTTTTTTTTTATCGAAATCCTCCTGGCCGTGTCACTATCAGGTTCCCAACTGAATTCCCTAGAGTCAATAATCACGGTACAAAGTTTGGAAAGCAATTTTATATCTTCTAATCCAAGAGCCTGAAAAGAAAATTTATATATTCGTCTGTTCCTTTTGAATCTTGATATCCAGGATGCTCATGACAAATCCTCAGTATTCTCATCAAATACTCGAGTTATGATGGCTATATCCGAGTTGTCAATATATAGGCAGTTTGGCACACACCATTTGCTCACATCAAGCATACAGAAGTTTATATATATACCACAAGCAATGAACTTCGGATACCTTCTGTAATAAAAAAAAAGTCTACAATATGGCACACAAAACCACATGAGCAGTGCTAAATCGATTATCAATAGCAAAGCTCCATGATAGGAGTTGTTGAATTAGGATGTTCATTGCGTGATTTTTGTTATTTAGTGTGTTCATTCCATGCACGAATTCCGATGCCGGCTGATATGCACGATCATGTATAAGGGTATCAAACTCCACTTTTGTACTGCAATGCAGTTAAGGTTGGGCCTGCATACTTCTCAATCTTGTAAAATTTCTTAGTACAAACAAGAATCCACAGAGAATCATAACTCCCAAATAGAAAAATTAAATCTAAATGGCACAAGAACATGCATGAGTTCAGCGATCACAGAGGCAAGGCACACATGCAATCGGAAAAATATTTCATTACACAACATTTTATACTTCAAATTGACCACGCATGCAGCTGCAGAGTGAACAAAGCTGAAAAACACACAAACCAAAGTTTACTTGATAGTAGACTAACTGAATCAGCATAACCCTGATCTCCCGTACATATCTGGTCCAGTAGTTCAGACCATCATAGATATTAACAAAATAAAACGCTATTAGACAGATAAATGGTGCTGGATGAAGGAAAGGGGATAAAAAAACAGAAGGCTGCAAACTTGCAGCTATTATGGGTTCACACATACCTAAACAGAAGGGAAAGCAGCAGCAAGGAACTCCTCATCCTCCAGAAAAGTTTGAAGATTATTGGATTTCATCAAGAACTGAACAGCTTGTTCATCAAAATTCAGCACGAAAGCCAACCTGATCAGCTCGGAGAGTGCTTTTATTTGATCTTCTTTATCCCATAGCACCCCCCGAGCTATTACTTCAGAAAAAATGGTTGCAAATTCAATAAGATTTTTCTGGCCACCAGCTTCATCCATCTTCTGTGTGAGAAACTTTGAACTCTCCTTATCCCAGCGAATCATACTGCGTGCGTTCTCCACCTTCAGAATTTTCCCATCAGAAAGCGGTAAACTATAGCTTACAGCAATTGCCTCCATAGTTTCCAGGACCTTCAGGTTCAAGAGGCACTGGACAGCTCCATGCCTTTTTGTTGCTTCAATATCAAGAGAAGGATCTGCTAGAAAGCCAAGAATCAGTCTCACCAGCTCTTTTCCAATCATGGCATTCCTCGGATTCATCTGACTAAATTCCACACCATCTGCCAATGATAATTCCTCCTTTTGCACTGACTCAGATATTGTGCGAACCCCAATTTTCCTGTATACATCAAGCAACCTAGTTCGAGGTAAAGAAGGCAAGTTTGGCTGGGGACACCAGACAAATATTGGGCGTGATGAAAACCTTTCGAAAAGGTCCTTCAGTAGAAGGTCATCAGCAATAAAAACGTCAGCCTTCCTGAACAACACTATTTCACCAGAGCCCAAAATAACAGGTAGCTTTACCAAGTCATCGGCGAGAGTTCTCTCTGTCTTTGAGCTCATATGCGTCATAACACACTTCCAAAATGCACAGCACTCAGCATGTGTCAATGGGCGTCCTAAACTTTCCCAAACCTTCCAAAGCTTACAGTAATCATCAAATGAAGGATTGGATCTAACCTTGAATGAACTGGAAAAGAAAAGAAGTAATTCTGGCTCATAATGTTTCTCCAATACATTCAGCTGAAGACCAAAGAGACCATCTTTGTCATGCAGAACACATTCTTCTGGGTTAACCCACATTCCATTCTCAAGTCCATCTGGAATCCAAATCTTTCTGGTTGCATCACCATCTGGCTTCCACTCATGTTGTCTCAGGAAATCATATACTCGAACTATAGTGCAAAACTCAGAATGGGAATCAAGATGACTGGCAAGCAATGAACACGCCTTTTCTACCTCTAAATGAACTCCTATTGCACTGAGCTCTTTTCCATACAACTTGATGTTAGAACCATAAAAGTCTTCATCAATGAATGGTCCATCAGTAGGCTTCACGTATGAACTCCACTGGGAATTGAACAAACAGCAGTTGCCCGGAGACCTGAAACCAGCATGGGTCTTTAACCATCCCTGAGAAATATTTTTCAGAAATATTTCAGGAAAGGAGTAGTCCTTTTCTTGCAATAAAGCACGGATGCATTCCAGCAATGAAAGCACATTCACACGAGCTATGTGGCATGGATTTTGGGGAAAACGAAGACCAGCAGCGACAAACTTCACACCAGCTTTAAATTCAACAATGACCCCCATACTCTTCAGCTCTTTCTGATATTCATGAATGTCATTCCCATAATATTTGTCACTGTCATCAATAAAGGGAAGGCGAGTAATTGGATAAATTGACTTCCACTCAGGACTAAACAGGATACAGTTGCTTGGAGATTTATAATCACCGAGTCGGGTCCGCAGCCAATTTTCCTCACGGATGCACTTCTTAAGGTCTGAAGGAAATTTGTGTGGAGTTCCCTTCAGCTTTCTGTAGCATGATATGAATGAAAATACACTTTCCTTTGTCATGGAAGATGCCTGCTTCCTGAAAGTATCAACAAACACTTCGACAGCATCCTCGAAGTCTACTCTTACTCCCAGGTCCTTCAACTCCTTTTTGTAAGAGATGATGTTGCTTCCATAGAAATTACTATCAACCAATGGAAAACCACCAAAAACATTTAGAAGGCAACCCCATTCAGGATGAAACAAGAAACAGTCATCAGGATATCTGTAGCCCAAGGTTGTGTTTAAGCATTTTGTGCTTTTCAGTGCGATAACTAGCTTGCCAGCAGAACTAGAATGACGCATGCAATCTAAAACCAGAAGAAACGCCTCCAGTGTCAGATAAGATAACCATAAAGGCGATTTTAAGTAATCAGCAACCAATTGATAACTTCCGCTGAAGCCAATTGCGACGCCCAGTAACTGGAGTTCTGATTTGAAAACAAGGATGTCTTTGCCATAGTAATCTTGATCAATAAAAGGGATGTCACTAATTTGCCTCGCAATTGTCCACTCCTGATCATATAGAACAGAACCAACTGGAGACCTGTATCCCCCACCTGTCTTTAGCCACCTTCCTTCTTTAATTCTGAGAATGAATTTATCTGGAGGAAGAAGATTTAGCGTCAAAAATCTGATGAATTTCAGTATGGAAATCACATTGCTTTTAGTCAAGGTAGATGAAGCTGCCAAAGACATGAGACGATTCCCGATAAATTCACATGCCTCTCCATACTCGAACATGACTCCGACTGTCATTAGCTCCTCTCTGTACTCGTTAATTTTATAACCATAAAAACCTTGATCTATCAACGGAATATCGACAAGCACGGATCCATTCTGCAAAATGTTTCCCCAGTCTGAGCTTCTGTTAACTGAACCAAGTAGGAATGACTGTGATGGTGGCTTGTAACCAGGAGAGCCATTCATAGTAATTTTCAGCCAGCTACCCTCCTTTATGCAATTCATGAACGTTGCTGGAATGGAAATTCCACTCCGTTTCAGCTCACGAATCCAGTCCAACAGCAGAAATGCATTTTGTTTGGTAAGTGGTGTTGACGCAGTAGGTATTCCAGCAATCGGGGGAGGTATGTGAGGAATATCAGAAGCTTTAACAAAAGCTTTAAGGAACTCCAAGAGTTTCTTTCCCTCTGTGCTTGTGCCAGCAAAATATCCAGGATGCAAGTAGTCTTCTCCTAACTCAACGTAGCTTTCTCCCCTCCAAGGATTATAACCAATCAATTGCACCCATTTGCTTTCAGGAGCCGGGACAAGAACCCCATTCCTTGCTTTAATCACATGACCATAGCTATCAACAAGTGGCATTTTATCACATAAAGGGGCAACTTCCCTGCCTGATAGATAGTTATTGGAGAATGAATGATATAAGAAATGAGCATAGGCAATGACAAGCTTCCGGTCACTACTGACTTGATTTCCGCAGAGAACTGCATAATCATTTACGCTTAAAGCAGTAACTTTAACAGGATCTCCAAGCCATTCTAACACCTCATTTTTGCTAGATGATGACCGGATAGCTTCTTGTGTACTTCTTGGCATAAAAAAATGATTTGCCATGCATCGGAATTCCCTGTTCCAATCAATCAACCATGAGATATGAGATGACAGAAGTGAAAGGCACAGAGTTTTACCATACCACTGAGCAGATTCATTAACGGTGCACAAAGACACGCTCCCATCAACACCCACATATTTAATGAGTGGAATGCTCCCCATGTCTGTGTGGTAAAACAAGGAATGCCAATTAACAGCAAGGAAGTGAAGAAGCTCCAGGTATGTTTCCTCTGAGACTCCCATTACAATATGAGAACCTTGGATGCACTTTACATACCACTCACTGCTTACCGGTTCCACCCTCAAGAAATCCAGTATGTGATCATACTCTGGTTTATCAAAAGAAAAATTCAGAACATAGCAACCATGGGATGAAAGATTGTGCAAGCTCACTCCTCGCTCCCTTGCCATCTTCAGTATGTTCCAGAAAGCAGGCATTAATCGGCAAACTTGGCGCGGTTTATGAAAGAACTTTTGCGCTGTGTATGACTCACTTGGAACAATATCCTCTTCAGCCAGCTTTGATTTAATCGATTCCCTCACTATATTCAACTTTTCGAAGGGGGAGCTGTGGACTGGCAAGAACTTGAACATTGGAGGCAAACTAGATACTGGAGCATCATCTACTGTTTTGATTAATGAGACTAATGCATTGACAAAAGCAAAGGGAACACAATCAAGGATTCCTTGGTTCCATATGTTGTCCCATTGTATTGTTTCCCTTGATGATGCTAGAATAAAATCTGCTTGGATTATGAAGGGAAAGTTGCTCACCATCTCGGTTGGAAGAAATGCATAGATTCCAGGAGAGTACTTCATTCCTCTAAGAAGGCGCTCTCCATTAGGAAAAGCCAAAGTGATCACCCAATCCTCCACTTCCATTCTCCTGTCGACTCTGTTTTCCTGCCTGACAGGAAATTTCTGCTTCCACAAGTAGTAGCTGCATCCTTTTGCAAATTCATCATCATTCTCCTCTGCAGACAGATGGAGTGTGTAGGACTCGGCATCAATGTTTTTCCTTGTCACAAAATTAGTCTCTTTGGTAATAGCTATTGCACTAACAGTGTTGAGACTTGGATCCTCATTATCTTCCCTGACAGAAAGGCGCTTTATCTTTGAAAGGAACAGCAGGACTTCGGGATGAACACTTGACAGCTGCTGCTTCACAGCTGTCACCTTATCAGGCTTCAGAGGTAAAATCAACGTGGTAGTCGGAAGCATAGAAGTGGAACCATAAATTTGTTTGATGTCAGACAGAGATGGACTCTCATGAACCCATTCAGGAACTATGTATCCAAGATTGCAGTGTGGGCAGGGATTTTCATTGAATCGTATCTGGTACCCATTGCTGAATATGTAAGGCTGCGCAGTTATAAGAAACACACTCTTGAATCCAATCCCTGCAGATCAATCCATAACAAGGTTTATTAGATTGAATTTGAAGATAAACAAGAGCTGTTATAGGGTTAAACAAGTCTCGTTTTATGGTTTAATGTATGGTACAGTTGCTAAGCCTGTGAAACTCTTATCATAATTTATCATATTTTGTATCTTTATGCAAGCCAGCCCATGGTCATTCCGTGAGCCTCCATTTGTCCACTCTGATTTATGCAGTGTTCCACAATTGAAAAAAATTGTCTGTTCATATCTTTTCATTCTTTTTTCTGGCCTTAATTTTTTTTTAAAGTAAACTGATTGTTTCAGAGCTAGGTTCTTGAACGCATCAGGTCACTCCCCAACACATATGTGCGTTTGAGTAGTGTTTAGTTCAATGCATCCGCATTTTAATGTTTACGCGGGCATGTTTTCCAGGTTCAATTAATTGAGTTTCCAGACAAAACTACAAGGGTTTGATGTTTCTCAGAACTAAGAAAAAAATACCAGTTTCTAATCTGTCTGGTTGCAAGTTTTGTTATTGAAGCAAATATAGACTCAAAAACGAAAATCCAACCAAATAGTTTAGTGAAAACCAAGACAAGCATGTACGATAACACCTTCACAATCAGGGTTCTTGATCCAGCTAGCAGAAGCTACAAGACTCTAGCCAGTAACACAACTGAGAAAAACTAACATCATGTGATGCATCTAGGAGCCAATTTTTACCTTTTTCCCCAATATAACCGCGCTTTCGATTCCCTTTCTTAGTGGAATTTCCAACGCTGCAAATTGAATCAATATTTTTGGCAGAAAAGCCCTTCTCATTATTGAACATGAGCAAAGTAGCAGGTGCACCGGTGTTTGTTATATCACGAGATGTTATAACAAACTCAAGTGAAGGATCCACCCCCTCCAAGTATTCATTGTCTTCAGCATTCTGTGCAAGAAAAGTTCACCTTGGAATCAATGGATACTAAACTCTGTGTGTGTGCCTGTGTAGTGTATAAGATGCAGTTAAAAGATCCAAAATCTAACATGAAAGTGAGTATATGGTTCAATGCAAAAACTTCCATCAAGTACAACAAACCATGATGACAGCAATTCATTCCTTCTTCATCCCATTTTCTTTATTTTAACTGTTAAAGACCTTGAATGATCAAAGAAATTAGGAAGCCTGATGACTTCATTACAAGAACCCATTTTTTTTCACTGAAAGTAACAGCCAAAATAGTAAGAAAAAGCCAGCCATTGACTCAGCTTGACTTTAACATCTCAATTCAACAAAACAGAAAAACAATATAAATTACAACTCCCCGTTTTAATCACCAGCAAAGCAATCAGCCGATACAAAATAAGAAGAAGAAGAAGAAGAAGAAAAGGTCAACGAAAAGGAAAACATACAGCATGAAGCATAGTAAACATATCTGTGTCATAAAACGAAAACATAAACATGATAAGACGAAGAAAAACAAAAACAAAAAGGAAGTGAAAGGAGAAAGAAACCTGAATGAGCTCCATGAGAAAGTGAACATCTTTGGCGTAAAGCTCAGCGGAGAGATACTTGACAGCCTGATCAAGCATGGGAGCCAAGGGGTTCTTTTCTCTTCCTATTGAGAATGTTGTTTCTCTTATGTGCTCTATGTGTTCTTTCGGAGTTTCCATGTCTGCTCTTGAGAACAGAAAGAAAAAACGAGAAGCTGAGTAGTTACAGAGGGAAGAAAGTGGGGGTTTTGAAGGAAACAAAAGCAAAGAGAGGTTTGCTAGTAGTGGTTGAAGTGACTTAGTGAAGTGAGGAGAGGAAGACTAAAAAGAATCCTTCATGGTTTTGAAGGATGACTAAAAGGACTTGTAGTAGTGACTGGTGAAGTGAAGTTGAGTAGTTACAGAGGGAAGAAAGTAGAGGTTTTGAAGGAAACAAAAGGAAAGAGGAGTTTGCTAGTAGTGGTAGTAGTGACCAGTGAAGTGAAGAGAGGAAGACTAAGAGTTTAAAGGGTGTTTGGTAATATCTCAACTGTTGTTTTTTATTCTAAATTATATTAAAATAATATATTTTTTAATTTTAAAAAATTATTTTTAATATTAATATATTAAAATGATATAAAAACATTAAAAATATATTAATTTAAAATAAAAAATTTAAAATTTAAATTTTTTAAAAAACATTCTAGAACCAAACACTGCCTTCAAACAGACTCCTTCACAGGGAAGTACACAAAAAGGAAAAGGGATTGCCTTGGAGGGGAAAAAAAAAAACCCCGAAAACAAAGGGATACGAATAGACAGGCAGAGACTCCTTTCTTGTTTTGTTTTGAGCAAAGTTATAAAAACCAACTCGGTTTTTGACTCATCCAAGCGTTGAGTTATGATTTGGATGGGTTGATCAAATTAATTAAATTTATTTTAAAATAAAATGTTTTAAAACAGCGTTGTTCTCTTGAAAAAAAATCAAGATTTTAATATTAAAATGAACATTTTAAATCAACTGAGGTTTTACTAATTAACTCAATAAATTTACGAGTCAGGTTATAGATTTTATTAGGTTTATTAATTTTATTTTTAAATTATTTTTTATTAAATTATTCTGCGTTTTATCACAAATAAAAAATTAAAATGTTAAAAAACATGTAACACATTGCTGATTTATTTTTTATCTGCAAGTAATTTTTTTTATTATGAACTTAAAATTTTAATATATATGAAGTTATTTTTCTTAAATATCGAGACAAACACATCAGAATTCATCAATTTAGGCCCGTCCAAGCTGACACATGTCAAACAGACAACTATGTCATGGACGTGAATAGACTTTATAACATAATCCTTCTAAAAAACCATTTTATTTAATAATAAAATAAAACCAAATCTCAGGATTGATCGAGGACCAACCCAATGATATGATGGGACGCTTTGTAAATTGCATTACTTTTTGAGCGAAAACTCATCAGGGTCGGTCTTCAAAGCAAATTTCTATATATATATATATATATATATATATATATATATAAACAACATCAAAACAAAGTCTCAATATTTTATAAATGATTAAAAATAATTTGATAAAATTATATAAATTTTTTTTTTAGTATTTTAAAAAATTCAAAATTAATTTTTTTGGATAACAGTAAAATCAAAAATTTAAAAGAAAATAGTTTGTATTTAGTATTGTGATGTTTAATGCTTTTTAAAAATGTTTTTTGTCTTGAAAATTGATTAAAATAATTATTTTTTTAGATTTTTTTATATTTTATATTAGCATATTAAAATTATCAAAAAATACTAAAAAAATATCAATTTAATATTGTTTTTCAAGGTAAATATATTTTGCAAAAATACTAAAAAAATAAAAGTCACCACAATCCCAAATAAAATCGTTGTTTTTATGAACGTGCTTAATGAATGTATCTTGAACGGTGTTATTTCTGCTCCATAATATATTATTTTTATTTTATTATTTATTATAAAAATAAAATGACATATTAAATATGTTTCTTCTATTTTATTAAAATCTCAAAAGTAGTTAATTCTAAAATGAATCTTCTTTATATTTTTTTTAAAAAAAACAAAGAAAGATTTTGCATTATATCTAAATGTCTAGGACTTTATTTTCCAAGCATATAAATCATGTAAATTTAGATGGTAAAAATTGCAAATTTTGTAAATAATTACTCAGTGAATCATGATGCTAATTTTTTTTAGTAGGAAAGATCATATATTATAAATAATAAACTATTACTAATGTTTTGGTATTGTTATATAATGTAATAACTTCGGTATAAAAGACATATATATTAGGAACTAAAAGGAATGGTTATTAGAAATATCAATATCTATTTGACAAGTTAGATCTTGGTTATATATTATAATAAAATGTGCACCTTGGTTTCTTTCATGGCATAATTATGAGAGTTATGGGTTGATGAGAGCTGAGGTGAGTCCGGATTTAATAACTATGGTATTAAATAAATTAAAAACACTAAATTAATATATTTTTGCGCAAACACCCGAATCCAACAGAAGTTGTGATATCAAAGTCCTCTAATTGATACAAGAATTAAGAGGAATTAACAGACAAAAGTCGATCCATGATTGAACCAGAAAAAAAGAGGAACTGTGGTGGAAGGTGGAAAACTTGCACAAGAAGTAGTAGTGCTGTAATAGTCTAAAGGTTGAAAGCTAAGCTACCCAGAGAAAAAGGGCTATAAAGACACAGAAAAGTGGAATCAATTATTCGTCTCTGTGCACAAGTCTTCCTCGAGTCTTCCTAGTATCTTATCACTCTCTCTTTTTTTTTTAATTTGCATGCTAAAAAATTAGAAAAATAACAAACTTTAAAATTTAATTAGAAAAATAACATAGTTTAGCGAATTATATATAATATTTACAACTCGATAATTCAACAATTCATGATTCATGATTCAACATGATTAGAATTCAAATAAGCTTTAATTTAATTTTAACTAAATTCATAATTAAACAAAATCAATTCTCAAGTATATCATTTAACTATATCTACTCGTGAATGTGATCTAAAAAACTTTTAGAAAAGCCTACACTAAAATTGCCCCGACTCATGGATGGATATGGATCTGAAGTGCTCGTGAACAAGTCTGCCTCGCCGACTAATTGTCCTCGTTCACGAAAAACAAAAGTGCATGAATGCCTTTAACTTCAAAAGCAATTCCCATCTTCTTCAGCTCCTTCTTATATTCATGAATGCCTTTCCCGTAAAAATGGTCATTATCATCATTACTCTAAACTGTCAGAAAGGAAGGAGGGTAAATGGACAGATCGACTCCCATTCGGGACCATACAAAATGCAGCTTCCTCGAGATCTATAGCCACCGAGCCACCGAGCCGAGTCCGCAACCAATTCACTTTACGGATGCACATCGTCAGACGTGAAGGAAATTTATGAGAAGTTCTCTTTAGCTTTCTGTAGCATGAAAGAAGGAAAAAACATTCTCTCTTGTAATGGAAGACAATGTTGCTTGCCGCTTAAAAGATTGGACAAACACCTTGACAACCTCCTCAAAATCTACCGTCACTCCAACTGCTCCAACTCATTTTTTCCGAGTGCGATGCGGCCGTCATAGAAATTATGATCTATCAATGGGACACTGTTGAAAACCTGTAGAAGGCAGCCCCATTCTGGATCAGAAAAGAAACAATCACCTGGATATTTGTAGCCCATATTTGTCTTCAAACATTTCCTACTTTCAAGCTCTGTGGCAATTTTGTTAGGGGATGTTGAATGATACATGCAATCTAATATAAAAAGAAGAACCTCCGCTGTCAGAGAAGACAGAAATGAAGACAAAATGTTGTCAACAACCATCTGGTAATTTCCACCGAAGTCAATTATGAAACCAAGTAACTGAAGTTCTGGTTTGAAAGAAATAATTTCTTTACCATATTCATCTTCATCAATGAATGGTATTTTACTGATTTGCTTTGCAATTTTCCACTCTCATTGTACAGCACACATCCAACTGGAGACCTTCTCCCATGGGAAGTTTTTAGCCATCTTCCTTCTCTAATTCTACTAACAAAGTGATTCAGAGACAGAGAATTTTGCTTCAAAAATTTGATGAAATTGAGCATTGATATCACATTGGTTCTAGACAGAGTGGATGAAGCTCCAAGAGACATCAGATAATTTCCAATAAATGCGCACGCTTCCCTATATTCGCACATGACTCCAATTTTCTTTAGCTCCTCTTTGTACTCCTTGATTTTATCACCATAAAAACTCTGGTCAATTCACGGGATATCAACAAACACAGTTCCAGTCTGCAAAATGGTTCCCCAGTTTGAATTCCCACCATCTGAAGCAAGTAGGAATGACTCTGATGGTGGCCTGTAACCTGGAGAATCATTAATCTTAATTTTCAGCCAGCTACCTTGCTGTATGCAAGTTAAGAACTTTTTTGGAATGGAGATTCCTTTGCGTTGTAGCTCCCGAATCCATTCCAACAGCAGAAATGCATTCTGTTTTGTAAGTGGTCCTGATGTTGTTGGAATTCCAGCTTTGGGAGGAGATATGTGTGGAATATCAGCAGCTTTGACATGAGTTGAAAGGAACTCCATAAATTGTTTTCCTGATTTGCATGTGCCGGCAAAACATGCAGGATGCAAGTAGTCTTCCCCGAGCTCAATGTAGTTTTTTTTATTCCAAGTATTGTAACCAATCAACTCCACCCATTTGCTTCCATTAGCAGGGACAAGAACTCCACTCCTCACTGTGGTGACATGACCATAGCTATCTACTAGTGGCATTTTACCACACAAAGAATCAACCTGATTTTAAAAGTGTATTTTGTTTTAAAAGGTAGCAAATTGATGAAAGCCTTTACAGAAGGAAATGGTCCTTTTTGATCCATTATCATAGAACACAGACAAGAATAAAAATTAAGTCGTCATTTTCCCCTTTTTTAAATAATAATAACAAAATTAAGAATGTTGCTATCGAAACAAAACATCCCTCAATTGTTCTAAAAAGTAAAAGAAAAGCAGCTAAATATACAGATAATGTTTTCCGCTCGGACTTATTTTCTCTTCACCTATACTTTGGAATTATAACCAATTATTAATTAATTTATTCCTCACAGGAAGAGATAAATTAACTGTAATTTTTCATATTCCCTTCTGTAAGACATTTGATTCCTTTAGCTAACAACTAAGGAAGATGATAACACAAAATATATATTCAGCCTGATAGAGCTATCTTGGACTGATTTTTTTTCATCACAACCAAGCTATCATGTAACTTGGTTGAGCCCCACCTCTCTTTCTCTTCTGTTTTTCTCTTTTTGTTTTTTTTTTTATTGTTTATATCAATTTTTTTATTTTTCTCGAGTCACCACGTTTATATCACTTTTCATGATAGGTTGTTTCAGATATTTTTCAAGGTAAGTTATATATTCTCATATTTAAAACAGCAATCTACAACTTTATCGGCAGAAATCGTTTTAGAAACCGTTAGGGAACGTGGTGCAAACCGCGTTCCAAAAAATTCAAATTTTTTTTAGTTAAAATTTAATATATTTTGTATATTTTGAATCGTTTTGATGTGTTAATGTCAAAAATAATTTTTAAAAAATAAAAAAACATCATTAACATGTATTTCTTCACGAAAAATTATTTGAAAAGTAACCATAACCATACTACCAAACATATGTGCTAGGAGATACTAGAAAGACTTGCTGGAAAAGCATTTTAACAGTTGATATTGAAGATTATCCTAAAGGAGATAAGAGAAAACAGACATTTCCTAGCTATAGATACACACACACACAGACACGCGAATGAGAGACTTTTTTCATTTGTGAATGTTTGCTTTAAACTCTGATTCGACCGACCTCCTAAAGTCCTCCTCAATTCATGGCAGTGCCCTTTTGCAAAGAAGAAATTGAAGAATAACACTACTGTTCAGGTAGCGAAACTAGTGTGTGAGCTTCGGGTTAGTCTAACATGGAATTCCTAAAATTCTCGCAAGCTCCTAGATCCAGTGGTGATAATTCAGAGAAATGGATTGTCCTTGTGTACAAAAATTAACGAGAAGAAGAAGAAGAAGAATCCCACCCAGAACTCACAGGATGAACACGAGTCACAACTTTTTTGATGATGAGCCTTTTTTGACAGAGACATGAATTCCCGTATAGATTAAAATCATCGATGCTAGCAACTTCAAGCAGCACGCTCAGTGTGCTTGATTTACTGAAAGATTTTTTCAAAAACATGAACTGGACAAAGTCAAGTGTTTTACAAGAATCAATTCAATTAATCAGTTCTCTGTCCTTCTTAACTATCTTGATCAACACAGTCTAGACATGTCGTCCGCAACGATTTCTTAAATTTAATTTAGCGAATTTTGTTTAATGGTCACTCTTTCTTTGCCAGCAGAAAGTGAGTCTCGTAGAAATTAGAATCATTAAAATTTAAATAAATAAAAATACTTGCATTTCATTGTAAATCAAGATACATTTTATCATGAAATAATCATTTTGTTCTTCACAAACAAAAAATTTTAACTAACTATTATTATTAGGGGTAAAATAACTTTTTTTTTTGTATTGGAATCATTTGTCATTGTTATATTAATAGAAAACAAATCAATTTTTTTAGTGCATAATAAAATAACTTAAATATTTTTAAAAACAAAAATTTGAAAATTAAAATTCACAGTTTTTTTTATCTTTTAACCTTTTGGTTGCACATTTTAGTTCACATTGACATGTCTACATTGCCTTTAAAAGCAAAAAAGAGACTAATGTCCAAGAATTTTTTTTCTATTTCTATCATAATTTTTAAATAATAATCAATTCAACCTCGGATCTTGTACTAGCCCTTCCAAAAACTAAGTGTATCCTACCAATTTATATTTATATCAATTTTAATCTTTATTATTTTGATTGTTATTTTTTTTTTATTGATTTATTTTATTTTTTAATTTAGTCCTTCATTATTATTTTTTTGTTTATTTTTTATATCGTATTTGGTCCTTATTGTTTTAATTGTTATTTATTTTATTTTTTTAATTTTGGATGATTAAGGATTTCACATTATCATGTTTTTGTGTTTGCCTTCTATGATGTAAGCTTAGTCTCATGATCTAGGTCACGAGTTTCAAAAATTAACCCGGTTTTACTTCGGTCTTTTATTTTAGGTTTTTTTTTAATTTCATCATTTAACATTAGATTATGAGGCCTTGAGTTTTGTAGGTTTTTTCTCTTTTCTCTATGTGGAGTTATCCCGAGTCACGGGTTAGTTAACCCGAGTTGACTCAAGGGTTTTTTTCTATGTTTTTTAAATTTATTTTTTTTTAATTTTCCCCTTCATCATTTAGTTTGCTTAAGAGTTGACCTCCATTGTTTTATTCAATTTCTTATGTGCAAGTTTATCATGATCTTGCGAATGAACCGTGAATTTGACATACTAACTCGAATCAAGTTTTGAAAAAAAAATTATTTTTTTTTCAATTAATCCTTCAATGTTTGCTTTACTAATGATTGAGCTTTGAGTTGTTTTTATTTTTCTCTTTATAAGGTTATCTTATTCTCATTTAATTTTTGTTTTGTTATCAAATAAGATTGTTGGTATATTTTAATAATATTTAGATGATATATTTTTATAATATCAGCAAGCATTCAACTTTTTTTTATTTGTCATTGACCTTTTTTTTTGTTTGTTTTTTCATTATCATTGGGTTTTTTTAATAATATTATTACATTAACCAAGATTATTGGATCCATATGAATTAATGACCTGCATCCCAAATTTTTTTTCTTTTCCTTCCTCTTTTCTCTCTTCTCTATCTAGGAATCGTACTAGCCTGTAAGATTTGAAAAGTATATTGTCATATGTTCATTAAATCAAACTTGGTTCTCATTCTTTGATTTATTGGCTGATTGTTTTTTTCAATTTTATCCTTCTACATTTAAATTGTTAGGAATTTGACATCTGTATTTTTTTATTTCTTTTTTATGAGGTTAGTTCAACCTTACGATCCAGGTAGCGAGTTTGTCATGCTAACTCGGGTTGACTCGATTTTTTTTTTCAATTACATCCTTTGATAGTAAGTTGTCTTCAAATTAAGTTTTGTACTTTTTTTCTCACTCGGCAAGCATTCTTTTTTTTTTTCCTACTTGTTATCATTATCACATTTTCTTTATAAATTCAGTTAATTTACTGTTGTTATATTTTTTTATCATATAAGTAAATGAAACCATCTTATTTGATTTAGTAAGTTCTATAACTTAGGTCGTAGATTTAATTTTTTTTAGAACATGCTAGTAGCATCTTAACAAAAAAAAATTATTTTGAGAAAATATCAGCTCAACATGGCCACCTATCTAGTTTAAGGGTGTGTTTGAGATTCTGGTAGTGATGGTGGTTCAAAGTATTTTTCGCTTAGAAATGCATCAAAATAAAGTTTTTTTATTTTTAAAAAATTATTTTTGATATCAGCACATCAAGACGATTTGAAAACATAAAAAAATTATTTTAAGTAAAAAAATTAAAATTTAAAAAAACATGATCTACACGCATTTCCAAACATACCCTAAAAAAATAAGTTGCTTGCCTTCTTATAATCATAAAGAAGAGGCTTGATTACGCTAGGAAGGGTGTTAGCAAGCCCTTAGATTCATTTTCTGGATTTTTCTCTCTCAATTTTGCAGTCACGACGAGTCTTCGAGTCCATTAATTTCTTTGTGATAGGAAATTTATGGCTCCATCTACTATATTTTAGACAACTTTGGCAGTTGCGTCAGATTAAACCCTAAATTCAATGTATCATTGTAGCCATGCAGACTGCAATACGCAGATTCTTTTGGGCTTCAAACAACCTGCGCTGTTCGTTCCATCGATGAGTTCCAGCAGGGGGGCCATCTTGATAAACTCAGTAGGGCACATTTCTGAGCCTGTTTCTAGGTGCTTCAGCGACATATCTAGACCTCAAAATTCAGCAAGAGTCGGTTATCTAGTCTCCATGCCCTATCTATTCTTGGGCACAATTGTTAAACTCAGCTTCAGTTAGACTTGGAGCTCCATTCAAAGCTTGACTCATACTGGGTTTTCAGTTAAATCAAACAACTTCGACTCAAAGCTTGACCAAGAAAATTCTCATAAAAATCCTTCTCGAATCAGTACCAAAACAATTTCTTTAATCATCTCAAATCTTCAGGTATTTCTTTCTTAGCTTTCTCCGATAAAGCAAAAATCAGGTCGCTGTGACATCAGTTTCTTGAGTTATCATGCAATAAGGAAAGAATATTCCCATCAAGTAGTCCACCGTACTTTACGCCTCATGAACAAAACACAAAATCTTATCAAGCTAGGGCCACGCGGGATGACTAGAAATTGCTGGCACCAACCTTGGACCTCACCGATTAGCACTGCTTGCCCAAGCTTCCAACTCCTAGGTAGGCCCTAAAGGAAGAATAAATTCCTAGTGCAAAACGTACTTGACGAGTAACACTATCATCAAGTTCAAAGGCGCGCAGAATATCCATGAATGAATCAAGGTTTACAGTTAATAGAGATGAATGAGGAAGAACACTTCTAATCTTAACTTGGAAAACGTCCACTTCCAACAACTGTACAAGAAGAGTGGAGTGGATTATAGACTGGCTCGCCATGGCCTCTGTTGTGTAGATTATGCACTTTATATGATGAGAGGTACAACAAATGGAAGCAATAATTGTAAAACAAAAACAAGAGGCATTTAAGAACCAAAATGAAAACTAAACACCTAACCCAAAAGGAAAAGTTTCACACCATGATTGTTGCTACCTCCGATTGCCAAAAACCTCCGATTTACCCTTGAATAACTGATTCATTGATAGCCCGACTGATGATGGATTAAACGGACGGATAAATTTTCGAGATGGAGCCATCTGGAGGTCTTCTTTATTGGTTTTTATTCTCCTGGAAGGACCTCCAATGGCTCCAGCACTTTTAATAGATGATGATTTTGAATCGAATATCGATGAACTAAAGGAAGAATCTGATGGACCAAATGAAACAGGGCCACCTTTATGTGATGCGTCCATGGGATGTCCAACTGCTGCATCCTGATGAGGAGGTGGGAATTTCTCACTCTTGCTCTTAGCGTTTGCTTGTGTCATGGCTCTCCATCTCTGGATAGAATCAAGCAGATGAGAGTTTCAAGTCAAACTTTACTTTGAAAAACCAAGAAGGGTAAAGAACGAATGACATCTGCAGATCATGAAGTACAGGACCTAACCATTTGACAATTCTGACCACTTGATTTGACAACTGACCTAAGATGCCTAGGACAAAGTGGATGTCATCATATAACAAGGACCTGTGACTGACCATGTTTTTTTAACGATAGGAAAAGTGTGGTAACTAAAAGAGATCAAGAAGAGATATCACAAAAGCAACCTCAAAATTAGACTTGCGCAAAAAGTCTACAAGACACAGCCAAGTAAATATATACCTAGGAACTCATCAAGAATGAAATGACAGAATGAACAACTAGTATAAAGATGGACGGATTCAGGGGTGGCTATGTTTCTGCAACTTGCAGCAAAAGGAGCTAAATAAAGAAACAGGTACTATAAAGGTAACAAGAGAAAGTCTTTTACATACATCTAAGTTTGCTGGATTCTCTGCATTGGCCTCTGGAGCTGGGATTGCCCGACCAGGCCGATCACGTATTCTTACTCTTCTGGCACCATCAACAGCATTAGCTTTTCCACTAAGGCCCCTTTGCCTGGGAAGGAAAATAGATAATTAAAGATCATCTTTCAGCATATAGCCAGGAATACTGGTCCAAAACCAAATATGGTAGGCGATAAAGACAAATAAACTAACCTTCTTGCTTCTTCATCTCTCAACTTCACATCCAATTCTTTACTGGGCGGATACTTAGGCAAACTCGACGACTCACACGCATAAGGTTCGGTGGTGAAGAACTATAGTAAGAAAACAAACGACAAGATTACACTCTATATTGCATAATATCAATCCAGAAATAAGCTCTGGGAAAATAAAATTTATGGAGAAGTAAAAGTACTAAAAATATATCACCTAAGTCCTTGTGTTAAACAATAAATATTAATTTGAAAGTTTTCAAAATATAAAGCCATCTTCAAACAGATATATACTAGCTTGGCAAATAATTATGTTAAAATCACTCACTTCACTATTTAGAGCTGCAGTGGCAGTGACTCGATCATCAGGATCTATCGAAAGAAGAGTTTCAATTAAAGGCAGAGAAGAAGCGGGGAAGTCCTTGAAGGATTCTGCTATACATCGTTTGTATGGTTGCTGTGGTTTAAAAAGTGTAGCATTTGGCAATTTTGATTTCTTCCAATATTCCTCGGATGGAGAGCCACATAGCTTAAATATCTTATGTAGTTGTTCGACCTAAGCAGGGAAAGAAGTGAAAAGTAAATCTCAACTGTGAACAGTGAACCTGCCAGCTGAAAGAGAAAATAACAAACACAACAATATCATCTATAGAAACAATGAGGAATGGTTGCGATAATACTGCCAAACTACTAAAAGCAATACAAACTCCAAAACCAAAATAATGCAAGATATAATCATTGAAGGTGTACTGGTTTAACCTACTATGCCTGACGTTTCTTGATAACAGAACATTTCCATGGTTGAGAGCTCAGACGACTGAAGATTTATCTGGGCATCAGATTACTTGGTTTGATGCTATCAATTTCCCTGACAATGTTCAAAATCTACATAACAAAATCCAGTAGACCATAGTATTCTGTAATACTATACAGCCCAAGATGATTAATAAAGGTAGGGGCTATTCCTCCTGTCTTGCTATTCCTATATCTCAAACCTGGCTCCCATGTCTGAGCATATGACATGACATCACAACCTCATACTAATTAGGGAATAGACGCACATCTACACTAATCATTAGCAGAAACCTAAAATATTGTGTGAAGATTCCAGCTGTGACAACTTAATCATTCAAGCAAAACAAATGAATTTGCATTCAAATCTTTAAACCTAGTATGCTAGAAAAAAAAAAAAAAACAATACCTCTGTCCGTCCAGGCATTATTGGCTTTCCAGCAAGTAGCTCAGCCAAAATGCATCCAGCACTCCAGAGGTCAACACTAACACCATAACTAGTGGCCCCAAGAAGAAGTTCAGGGGGGCGGTACCAGAGGGTGACAACTCGACTGGTCATTGGAACCTTGCGATCTGGATCATAGAAAGTAGCCAGTCCAAAATCAGCAATTTTTAGAACTCCATCATTGTTAATAAGCAGATTGGAACCCTTGATATCCCGGTGCAAAACACGATGGTTGTGGCAATGCTCAAGCCCAGATAACAACTGCGTCATGTAGCACTTGACCTGCACAGGGAATAAATCAAGAAATGTACAAGTCAGATAAAAGCATCTCAATTGGGCTGGCATTTCGATGTTAGCAGAGTGGCTAAACGATCAAATTAACCAATGCCACAAAAAGTAGCAAATCTTGGAGTTATTTCTTTTTGCATTTGTTCACTTTTAAAGACGAAAAGTTGATCGGTCCTCTCAAAAAATGAAAAGCCAATTGAGAAGGGGGGTTTCTGTATTCATTCATGCGGCGATGTAAAGTTTTCACTTTCCAGGAAACTTCAAGCCCCAAAATAATACAAAACATCATGTTGATCGTATGAAAGCTATATGCACCATAACATCACAAATAAACAAAGTTAGACATGCAAATAGGTAATGGGACCCCATAGCATTGGAGATGGCTTGAAGTAACATCAAAGCTCACAAGCAGATTAAAAGGAAAAAAAAAAAAAAAAGACAAGCATATCCACAGCCTCAAAAGCAACTAGTTAAGCATACAAGATCAAAAATGTACAACACACCCGAAAGCTAAAAAAACATCCCAAAACATTCCAATAGCCTCAAAAGCCAAATCCATCAACACCAAACCACCCAAAATTACACCCATAAACCCCTTTAATTCTCACATTACAAAACAAACTACAACAAAATCGAAAAAACCACACAAACCATCACAATCTTAAATTAACAATGTACCTGAGGCTCAGTGAACTTGACCCCTTGGCGTGCCACCAGCCCGGCAAGATCATGTTCCATGTACTCAAAAACCAAGTACAGACTACATGACATTCTTGACGTAACCAAACCTTCAATCTTAAGCACGTTTGGATGATCTAATCTTCTTAAAACAAGAATCTCTCTTGCCATAAATTTAACACTCTCTGGCTCTAAATTATCAAACCTCACTTTCTTTAAAGCCACTATCTTTCCTGTTATTAAATCCCTTGCTTTATACACATTGCTATACGTCCCTTGCCCAATCTAAAATTTTCAAAAAAGATTAAAAAAATTGTTAACAATTCAATAAATGCAATTAAAATAATTAAACATGGGATTTGGTTTCTTTAATTACCTTATCAAGTTTCTCAAACGTGTTAGCTCGGCGAGGTGTCCAATCGCCGATGGCATCACCGGCGACCGCCATTAACCACGACGGCCACCCTTGCTGGCACTTCAGACTAGCTTCGGGGCGTGGCCTCCGGCGTTCCGTCCCCCCCTGAACATCCTCCACCTGGAAATCGCCGGTGTCCCTTGTTGCCTTCTGCCTCTGCGTTGTTGTTGATGTTGAAGTTATCGTTGCTGTTTCCTCCCTCTTAACCCTCACTGCGGCGTTAACGGCTTCGGTGACGGTGACGGTTTGTTCATCGGAGCTCTGGCCACGGTCGGAGGATCCTCCACGACTCTGGCGACGCCTGGCGGTGTACTTTCCGAGAACACAGCCCATTGGTTTAGGTTTTGTACATCAGGAATTGGAACAGAGTGGTTTTCCGGTAACGGCAGACAGCTAGTGGTGAGATTCTGTTAAAATTCCAGCATTCGAAACGACAGCGTAGTGAAAATTACTAAATGAGAAGCAAACAAAACACCATTTGGATTACTTAACGGAGAAAGAACGGAACGTGAACGGAGAAAACTTTTAGAGAGAGAGAGAGAGAGAGAGAGGCGGAGAAATTTTAAGCTCGCGAAGAAGTTAAGGTAAGCTTATGTTTTTTTGGAGAGACAGTGAAGATACTGGGAAATAGATTTAAAAATTAAGACATGGAGTCTTAAATATTTACAGGAAGGCCACTGAGAAGCGAATGAGTTGCCAATTGTCAGTGTTAAGGTGGACAGGATTTTTGTTTTCTTTTAGTAATTTTAGTTATTTAATTAAATTCTATACTTAGTTCTATTTATTTATTTATTTTTCAGATATTGGTTGTTTTTTGAAATAATTTTTATTTGTAAATATATTAAAATAGTAATTTTTATTTTTTAAAATGATACTTTAAAATAAAGGAAAAAAAACATGTAAAATGATACTTTTTAACCTGTTTTTCAAACAAAAAATAAAAGTAGTGACGTCGGGAAATAATAGAAAGTGGCTTTCGGGGGGCTGAAGCCAGGAGGGTGGCGTTTTGTTTATGGGCTCTACGTCACAGGATTTGAAAAGGTAGGGACATGAATGAGTGAAAAAATAAGATTGAAGGGCATAAAAGTATGGGACCTTTCTGCCTTCAGGCACCAGTTGGTCTCCCCGAAAAGTGAATAAATGATGTTCCATTTTATTGGATTCATGTGGGTTTCTCTTGGTGGGAAAATAATGTTCGTGTCCATTAAAAAAGATGAACACAGCAGAAGAAAAGGAGAATCTAGACATGCATGCATTTCCTCTCTAATAAAGTGAAATTAAATTCGATAATAACTCTTGAAATCAAGAAAGAGCACAGCTAATCTTGAAGAGTATAATTTAACTGGTCAAATTTTAAATTTATTCTTTAAAATTTAAAGATTATTAAAAACTTATATAGTCATTAACTTTAAAAAAAAAAAATCAGTTAAAATACGTACATATTACTCTATATATCCCTGTAAAAAATACAAAAAGAAAGAGACAGGTGAACTAGAGAGCTCAACGTGGCGGGGATTGGTGCTAAATCCTGCTGCGTTGATCTTGAATTGAGCTGGCAGCTTGGACATTTAAGCTCCTGAGGTGAATTTGATTGCACATAACTAGATTTTACTGGGTTCGAAGCTTTCACACTAATTTCTTTTTTTGTGTTGATGTCATAAGGACCTCGAAGTTCTTCATTCGAGCTAGTAGAAGGGAGGAATCACCTCTACCTACCGTACTGTGCTCTATTTATATGGTCTAGCTAGCATTTATTGAGGAAATATATAGACGGAGCAGAGTTTTTGTTTTTTATTGGGCTCCTTATTCTTCCTTTGTTTTTTTAATAAAAAATGATAGAATAATAGGTACTAGCATAGTACCGAAAACCAACCCAACTCCCGGGATTGACTAGGTTGAAAAAATAGCATCGTTTTGAAAACAAATATCAACTCAAGTTCTAATTGGGTTGGTTATTAGCCCGTTTAATATTATAATAATTATTATTTTTAAAATTATTTATATTTTAAAATTGCATTGAATAATCCACCTCCTTGCTAGCTAGTTGTCGATGAGATTTCGAATTTCATGAAAATAAAAAATGAAAGGTGTAAAATGTGAAAAACCAAGCCAACAATTGTTCTGCTAGATCTTAGATGAACCTTGGTGATGTAATAATGAGGGTTTTGCCAAGTTTCCAAAACACCTATTGAACTATATTTATTGCAGTAGCTAGCATTTAATATACTGTTGACTTTTCAATATCAACAATTATTTGCTAGTGTTTGTAGTTTAAATCTCAAAAATATAATCCATGAGTCTTTCCTAACTTTAAAGCTATGTTATCCTAAAGTATTAAATGGAAGTATCTTCTCAACATCCATGAATAATAAAAATCTTAGATCAAACCGAAGAATCAGAAAAATTAGATGTTATCGTATAGCATTGTCAATGCTAATAAGTAAATTCATCAAATCTACAACCCGAGTTATGAACTTTATTAGATTGAATTAGTTTTTTATTTTATTATATGATAAGAAAAACACAAAAATCAATTTATAATTAACCTAACATTAAAGAATAAAATTTAACAAAAACCTAATATTAAAAAATAAAATTGAAAAAAAACCGGTTGGGTTATTTCTTATAATCCTAAAAAAATACAAATACATCAAAAAGTAAAGGAAATAATGTATACCGATGAAACATTATTAAAATATTGAGATGATGGTATATCAGATCATATATATTTTTTAAGAAAGTTATTAAGATGATTATATATTAGATTGACCCGAATCAATCATAGTTCACTTGTGAAACCTACAATCTAAGGCACGAGAACGTAATAACCTCGTAGAACACAAATCAAAATAAATTAGAAAAAATGAAAACAATATCCAATTGAGAAAAAAAACACAAAAATATGACTCGAGTAAAACTAAAATTGGTAGTCCGTGCTACATTGCAGGTCGAATCAAATTGGTTCTAATGTAAAAAATAAGGATGATCATACGACAATAATGTTTATAAAAAAAATAAGAAAAATCAATGATAGCCGTTTTATTCTAGTATAAGTTGTTACACGTGTCACTTGAATATAACGGGGCGATTTACTCAATGGTGTGTACAACACACGCATCATCTATGCAACTTTTATATATATATATTAAAACATCAAATTTATTTTTTTAAAAAAAAAAAAAAACATCAAATTGTGCATTCCATTCTAGTAATAACAAAAAAGCCAATATAAAAGTATAAACCAACTAAAGGAATTTTACTTTTAAAAGTCAATTCAATCATTTCAATGGATATATATATATATATATCTTAGAGTTTTTCTTTTTAGGGGCAATAATGTTTTTCCATAAAAAAAAAAAGTGAAAAAACAAGGTTGTCAACAATCATTTTTATAATGATCAAGAGACCTATAAAAAGACATCTTACCCCAAACTAAAACAAATAATTTTTTTTTTTTTAAGAAAGGCATGATGCTATTTTATTAAATAATATTTTCTCTCTTATGCTGCGGTGCCTTTCCCACGGGACTTAGTTTATTCTAACGTGTAATCAGAGAAATATTACCTACCAGGTGAAGTACTGATTCTTCTTCTTTTGTATTTTTTGTGTTTTTCTTTTCTTTTCCTCTTTTCCGAGCTATGATGAAGTACTGATTCCTTGCTTAGATTTACTCGAGGAATGTAGCCTTCTTTAATCTTACGGGCAGTTTAATTATTCGAATGTCCTGTCCAGGTAAAGTGGTTGCGAAGCATTTAATGCTTAACGGTCTGATTAAGGCTAAAGTTGAAAGCTATAATTAAAGACTTGTCTTCGCAAGCTTACATTAGGGCATAGCTGTATTTTATGCACAGCACGAGAGCCTAGTGATAGCTCTCTTCATAAAAGAAACATTTGTACAGTCAGGAGTCCATGGGAGAATGATGAATTGACCAAGTAAAACTAGCCAAATTAGTCGGCGTGATTACAAGGAATGAGAGTGACCTCGAAGGAAATATAAGAATGAAGAATGTCCTGAGGATTCATGGCAGCCACAACAAAGTTGACGAGGAGAGTCTGGTTTTTGGGGGAAGCAGCTACAGCAAGCACAAGTCAACGTTTCAAAACTTTGAACAAATGAAAACACGATGGTTTGAACGTGTTGAATCTGCAAGTCCAGTGCGATTAAATTCCCCTTATTTAATGGCCTCCTTCCATGACCTGACGTCTCTCTTCTTCTACTAGTCCTTCTCCTTCAATCAAGTTTTTCAGTATTATTAATGCATGCATGTATAGAAATGAAAGTAAAATGGAAAAAGGATTGGAACTCTTGATCTATTAGTAATCAATTTAGGTGAAGGACAATGACGGAGCCAAGAATTTTTTTCGTTCTAGTCTACTAAATAAATACATAATTTTTTTAAGATTAATTATTAACTCATGAATATGAATTTATGAAGTTAATTATAAAATTTTAGTCCAAATATATTACTAAAAATATTAAAAAAATAAATTTGAAAATACATGTGAAAGTAAAAATAAATTCAATATTAAAATTACATCTTTTGATATTTTATAAAATAAAATTCATCTATAATCAAATCTAAATTGATATCTTCAGCAAACTCTCGTTCAATATAAATCATCATAAAATATGTTAAGAACTCCATTTTCATTTTATTATGAAACATATTTTTAACATATTTTATAGTTGAAAGTGCTCATTATTTGGTGACAGTGAAAACATGCAAAGTCAAAATAAGACGAATTAACCTATTAATTAAATGATTGTGTTGCGATTTATTTGTTTTGATTAATCCTCGACATAATTAAAAAATGATAGACATTTTGGAAGTTCTCATAATCATAATGAATCACATCAATCTGATAATACTCCAGTTGAGATCTTAAATAATGCATCTCTTATTCATTGAAACCTTCATGATAAAAATTATTAACAAGCTTGCAAATAGTATCAACTTTAAATGATTTAAAGTTGTCCTTAGATTCCAAAGCAGAGCTAAGTACAAAAGATTTCATTGTCCCATCATTCAATCTAGAATTCAACTCTTCCAATTGAAAATCTATTGTTGACTTTTAGCTTTTTATATGAAGTATTTATTTGAGGTACGCCAATCTCATATTATGTGCAAATAGATTGTACATGTGTAAGGAGAATATCAAATCCGACATCTCTTAAAGTTTGAATCAATGTTTTAGTAGTTGAGATAAGATTGAGTTGAAGTTGTGTGATGGATAGTACCATATAATAAATGAAAAAGGAAAAGGTATGTTGTTTTTGTTAAATTTTATGAGTTGATTATGTAGAGAAACAATAAGTAATCTAGCATAAGGAGGATACAATTTTTAACTTCGACTCTCTTAACTCTAAAAAATAAAGATTTTAATTAAAGAAAGTGACTAATTTTATGGACAAAGCATTTTTTTCTTGAGTTAATTTAATTAAATGTAACTTAAACTAATATAATATTAATATAATAAAAATATTAATGAAATTTTGACATGGGCTATAGCCCACTCTAGCCTTGCATGTACATCCGCCCTTGGTTAAGGACCTTAACGGTTGATGGTGCACAGTTAAAAAGAAATGAAATCATCATGCGGATGATCCACTAGATACTGACATGATTGTTAAATAACTAATTCAACTTGAAAGTTTAAATTATTAAATGAGGTCTTAAAATATTATTTATATTATTCTTTAGCATACCCTCTCAAGTGAAAGCTATTTGAGTTTGAAATTTGCACATACTCACACTATCTTGTACTTAATTTTTATCAAATAAATAAGAATTGTGATATTCAAACTCATGACAGCTTGAACATTAAAGTAATGATATCATATTAAAAAATCAATCAAATCTAAAATCTTAAACTATCAAGTGAGTTTTTAAAATATAATTTATATTATTTTTTAATATGTTTCCATTACGTTGAATTATTCAAGGCTTAGTGGATATATTTGGGGCTGGACATCTTCTGTCCAGTCTTTGGGATATGTGTGCCTGGGTGCGTGGCTTCATCAAGCTCGGTGAAGACCTCGAACCCATTACAAAAGACCAATGACTTACTGGCCAGTTGGGTTAGCTAGGTTTCTTAGAGATTGTGGCACCCCAATTGAGGTTTTCGAGAATTGTGTCAACCTCCTGGGTCTGATGATGAGCTGGGTCATACAGTGTGACCATGTTTAAAATGAAGTTATCACGTTTGGGCTTTATGAGTTCGAGCGCACACCCTAGCCCTTGGTTTTATGCTCGGGTCATGCTTTGTATTTTGTGTTTTAGGCCTAGGTTTTGTCTCGTATTTTATGTCTTGGGTCTAATGTTTTGGATGTAAATCTCATCATCCTCATTATTCAGAATGAGAGAGCGAGCAATCATAAGAAAATTATTAGCTGAACTTATTATATTTTAGCAAGGCTTTATCTTACATTCTACAACTTTAATTACTTCCGATATATTCTTATATTCTAGGTTATTCTATAACCTAGGCCAACCTCTAAATTCGTCGTTTTTTTTTTTTAACAAATTAGGTTGTTGTATAAGGGCGTTTTGATCAATTTCATTGAGAATATTTAACAAAATATAATGTATATCTAGGAACAAATTTGAAACAATTATTAGATAATAGACCTCAAATATAAAGATAAATTGAGCTAATTCTGATAGCATAATAAAATAATCCATCAAAGCTCCACGACTACCAAGATTTATCAGGATTAATTTGAACCAACAAGTCGCCCATGTACACCAAAAGAGAAATGATAATTCACCAGCATAAACGCAATCCTTGACATCCAAATGCCCCAGCAAGCACAGATAAAGATCAGCACCAGTACACATACACTACTTGGAAATCCAAGAACGAAGATCACCGGAAAAGAAATCAGCCCAGCAAGCATCAGGGAGAGTCTGCTGCCGAAACCCTCCAGCTTTCTCACGGTTTCTGCAGCTTTATGGCAGAGAGAGTATATGGACGTATATAGGGCTCTAATTACGCTCGTCTCGAACTTCTTTGCTTCTCCAAAACTTCAACATCATGGAAAATTAAGGAAGATTCTTCCTAAAACAAAGAAAAGCACGCTAAGCTAGGCAACACTGCGTAGAGCTGAAGAGTAAACCTCATTTTACCATGAAGTTATAAGATCAGCGCATCAGACACCATTTTATTCTTTCTTCTTTAGCATCTGTTTTGTGGATCTCGAATTTAATATCGTTCAAATCAATATACCCATACACATTTTTAATTTTATTCAATAAATTATGGTTTAAAAAAAATTCTAAAAAAAATGAGTACAAAACACGACAGATGTTTGACACAGTTGTCGTAGAACATGAAAAAACGAAAATGTTACATCAATTTCTGAAAAGAAAGTATACCAAACTAAAGTGTTAATTAATTAATGTACCAATCAAAAAGTGGCTGAAAATTAAAATTCAATAATAAATGAATTAGTGAAAGTGAAGGGAATTTGCTCTTCTTTTCCCCATAAATTTAAAATCTACTTGACATGATTTATGAACAGTCGTGTTTTAAATTTTAATAACTTAAGTCATAAATCCAGAAAAATTATATTTCAGAAACAATTTATGACATAAATAATTTAAATAAAAAACGTATAGGAAAGAAATAAGTAAAAAATATTTTCTAAAAAAATAAAAATTATAAAAATCGTAATTAATAACTCTTAAATACTACTGCACGCAAATCGTGCAACTCACCTATTATGCTTCAACCTTTTGGTCTTAAATAGTATTTGAAATTTCCGTGTATATAAAGTATATTTTAAAATATTTTTTATTTGAAATTGTATTAAAATAATTTATTTAATTTTTTTTATTAATAACAATCAAAAACAAAAAAAAATACTAAAAAAATATTAATTTAATATAAAAAAATAAAAAAAATTCAAATTACAGTACAAACCGCGCGCATTCCCAAACTACCTCCTAATTAACATTCTAGTTCACCTCAATCCCATGGAATTTCTTTAATTTGATGATAGAGGATTAACCTAATGCAATGTCTTTTCTTTTATCTTTTTTTTCCTGACAAGGACATAGGCAGTGGTAGCCATAGTCTTAATCTTAATTTATTTCGATGATCTCTAGGCTATTTTTATAATATAAATTCCATGCTTCTGATTACTTCCTTCCTTTACTTGATCTTTCAATTATTAATTCTGATATTTTTTATTGAGAGTTGAATTGAATGGCCCTGCATTATATGCTTCTGTGCTTGCATCAATGATCCCCATGAGTAGGGCAATGGACCTCACACTTCTACAAGGAAGGGTTAATATCTTTCTGTGGTAGAGAACAGGTAAATTAAAATACAGAAAAAAAATAAAAAACTACTTAATTATATATGTGTGGTAGACAATCCCAGTCGTCCTGAAAAGATGAGGGTTAAGACAAAGACCAAAAGGGTTGCTCACAAGCATCCAAAACCAAATAATTGGAAGCGAGAGAGCCAGCTATTGGAGCCAGCCAACACATGCCCTTGCTTTTGCATCGTGTGGATTGGAGTCATTGCCTCGAACCTTCGATTTATTCTTGCACGATCACCACGCACTTGGCTAGCTCCATATCCCCTCAGAGCGTTCTTGGCATCTTGAGGAAAAAGTGATACAGAATTGGATCGAGGTTGAAGGTGTAAAGATGGGGTACTGCTGCTCAGATTCAAATGATGATGATACGAAGCTATTAGGGTTTGTGCTAGCTCTTGTCTTGGCAATGATGCTGTTGATTGTTTGCCATCCACCTCATGCAAGAAGAGTCACTATTTATCACTGCACTTGAATTGTCTTCTCCACGATCTTAATTATAGGTAAATAATTATGCTTCTGCAGAAGCTCTGAGTGTTTATTGAATTATCTTTATCGCCATTCCAAGTGTAACTTGCAACTAAGTTCAACCATATAAACGTGTCACTGTGCATTAATTTAATAAAATGAAGGCGGCGCCACTGTAATATTTTTTTTTTTTTGGTTGATGAATGAACGAATTCCTTGTTTAGAAATTTACAATGCTATCACCATGCCAATGTTTCACATATGGGTTTTAATTAATTGGTACAAATATTGATTAGATCGACAGTGTAGTTTTTTTTTTTTAAAAAAAGAGAAATGGAATAATAGATAGTATGGATTTGAAATTGATTAACGAATTTCTTTTTGTAATTGATTGTTTTTTGATTTTATCATTTATTGTTTGAGTTAATTGAAAATTAACCTTCATAATTTATTTTTGTTTGCTTTCTATGAGATTATCTCAGTCTCATGCATGATCCAAGTCAAGGGTTTGGCTGGTTAAATTGGGTTAACTTGGGTTTGTTTCTATCCTTTTTAAATGATTTGTTTTTCAATTTCATCATTTGATGTTGGAATGATTAGAAATTGAGTTTCATGATTTATTTTGATTTGTTTTCTATTGGGTCATGGTCTTATAATCCAAGTTGGCAAGTTAACTCGGGTTTTTTTTAATTATTTATTTTTAATTTTATTCTTCAAAATTAGGTTGGTTGAGAATTGGGCTTCAATATGTTTTTATTTTTATTTTCTTTCTATGAGGTTATTATAGTCTCATGACCTGAGTCACAGTTTCTACATGTTAACATAGGTTAACTCAGGTCGATTCAATATGTTATTGTCTAAATATTTTTTTAAAAAAATTGTCTTGAATTTTTTAGTTAAACTATGTTTTTTTTAGGTAGTCTATAATGTTACCCATTTTTTACCCCATAAAAAAATCAAGAAAATAAAAAAAAAAAGAAAATCCAAAAATACAAGAGGATACACATGAAAAAAGCCTAAAAGATTGTCAAAATTGGTGGTGAATGACCAAAATGATAAATGGAAAAGTAGGAGGACCATAATGTATAAGATTGACAAAATTGATGGCCCAATTCTGATTGATAAAAGACTCATTCGATGATAATATTTTTATTTGGGGTAAATAAATACAAATTTGGATGAGTAAGGTCTTAATAAGGATTTTGAAAGGCTTAATAAATTTTATTGAAGATTTAATTGAAAGGAAAATCAGTTTTTTGGAGTCAATTGGAAGAAATTGAAGTTTGGGGACTGAAATTGACCTTTGAAAAGTTTAATTGGTCAAATTAGTGGGTTTAATTATGAAAAAAATAAAAGTTTGATAGCTAATTAGAGATTTGATAAAAGAAATTTAAAACCAAGGATCAAATCATAAAAGACGCAAGACTTCAAGAGCTGAAATTGACCAAATCAGGGGTCAAGTTAAAGAAAATTAAAAGTTTGATGGTCAATTAAGGATCCAAATGCACAAATCAGAAACCAAAAACCAAGATGAAAATGACATTAAACTTTAGGGCTGATGATTGAGTTTGACAAGAGTGAAATTGCATGAAATTAAAAGTTTGTGAGGCAATTACAGGTGCAATTAAAAGCAATTGGAAGAGCAGGTACTAAAATAAAATCTATTAGATCCCAAATTAAAAACTCTAATTTCTAGGGGTTAAACCTAGACGACGTGTCGTTCAACCACTGTTCATCACTTTCCTTGACAGTTGTGAATGATCGAGTTGACACCTTCCAAGAGCTCGTTATGAAGTTCTAAACCTCCAAATGACATGAGGTTTTTTTATAAATGGAAGAAAAGCATCCCTTCTATAGCCCTATTTTCATGAAATTGGACGTTTATATCCTAATTCTTCCATCAAAGTCTCTAACATCTTGTCTCTAATAAGCCATCACTGCATTTTCAAATTTTAGGTTGATTGAGTTAGCACTTTTAAACAAATAAATATGGAGTTACAGACCTCTAAATGGAGCAATGATAGATCCAAAAGAAAGGCGTACAACTCCTCTACCAAGTTCAGGGGGTCTCCGATGATGTTTACATTAGAGTTTTTTTAGCAAAGCCTCAAAAGTGGAAAACTCAATCAATCTTGATTGAGATACTCATTTGTGTAAAACCACCTAACATTTTCACGTGTTCACACTTAAAAACTCCCAAAAGGTTCTTATCAAGGGCTATAAATCTTTCATCCAAGATCAGAAGGTGAGAAATGTATGTTTTTATCTCCAAGAAAGAGAAAACCACTTAGGTAAAACCATCATCCCCAAAAAACCATTGAAGGACAAAGGTTCCAGTTATTAACATTTCTCTATGGCTCTCTCATCTTAATCAAATGATTGAGATTTGATCAATCGTTGAGAGAATCCATAAAAAAAACTTAGAAAAACCCTATAAATACTCCTAGAAATTAAAAAAAAAACAGAGAGAGAAGAGAGAAAAGTGAGGATATACTTTGTTACAAAGGATCCTAGTGTGAGGGTTCAAAGACCTAACATAGAAGGTCATGCAAGCTTTGAAAAAAATAAAAAGTGAAAAGGAAAGAAGGAAAGAAAAGATAAGGGAAGTATCAGCCTATAGCCAGCAAGCTTGTAGAAGGTATAACCATGTAAAAACTCAAGAGTAGAGTCCATGTGGTCTGCCCATTCATACTTTTTCAATGTTTAACGTTGTTTTTGAATATTTTTGGTATTATTTTGTGTTTTAACATTTATATGGGTTAATGAATGAAAATGTTGTTTTGATTGATTAATCTTATTTTGAAGTTGTTGTAAATGTTGTTGGGATGTTTAATAGGTGTTTGTGTTTGATTTTGATGACAAATGGTAGTTTTGGAATCTGAAAAAGGTAGCAGTAGGTGTTTGATGGCTTTTTGTTAGGTTGATAATGCATGTTCTTGATTCTTGAGTTTAGTTAAGGTCTCAGGTGTTTAAAGAGTCAGTTTTGGATTAAGTTTTGATGTTTTTATTGGCTGATAATAGGATTGCAGTTTTGAAAGTTGAAATCTTATACATGATCTTGATGATTCGAGGCTATTTGTTAGCTATTCAAACATGTTTGTTTATAATAATATGGCTTGTTGGGGTTAAGAAAGCTTGGTCTAGAGGCCTAAAATTTATTTCTGGGCTTGACAATGTATGTTAGATTTTCTTCATGTTTATCCAAAGAATATTGTCTTGAGTGTTAATTGTAGATTTTATTTTGATTTGATTTTGGTTTTTACAAGTTCGTATATCATCATTAGGTGAAACCTTGGTTTTTTGTTCGATTCATGGTTGAACCAATGTTTTTGGTTTACTCGGTCTAGTTAAAAATCGGGTCAAATGCTTAAGGTTTTGTTTGGTTTGCCACTATTTTGATAAAAAAATTTTTGGCTTAATGGCTTATTTGACAAACACTTCCTTAGGCGTGTTTTGATAATTTATTTTGAACAAAAATATGATTTTGCAAAACATGGCTCTATAAAAAAATTAAAATAAAAAAATATTTTTCGCTTGTTGTATATAGTCCGATCTTGATAGAAATGAGAGATTTTTTAGCATGGTTTTTAGAAAAATACATTTGTTGATTTTTCTTCACATTTTTTGGAATTTACACCAAATTTATAAAATTCTTTAAGAATTTAGCCAATATTTCAACTTTAAAATTTTAATCCATGATAACAACATCCTCGTATAAATGTTCAGGTGGGAGAACGCTCTACAATTATGCAAGAACTTGTTTTAAAATATCTAAGAGTTGTGCTCGTCCTTCCTATATTCTTATAAAAGGAAAGACTATGAATGTTTTGGAACTATAATGGAGGAATTGTAATGAAAAAAATAGAGAAATTAAAGTGATATTTTAATTATAATATTGTTTTTGAAATAATAACAAGAAATCGTAATAAAATCTAAATTCTTATTATCTTGTTTTTTAAATAAAAATAATAATTATAAGATGATTTCATTGCGATGACAATAAAAGAAAAGGTGATGATGTAATAGTAATAACAACAACAATAATATAATTTTTAAAAAATTCATGTTAATAATGATTTTCATTTCTTTACTTCCAACCAAATAACTACCCAAAAAAAAAAAAAAACTTTCATTTTCGTTCCCACTATTCTATTCATTATTATAAACTCCACCTAAATCTCTGTCCCAATTAAGCGAAGCACAAGTTTACAACGAATGCGCACAAAAGAACGAAGAGAGAAGAAATGACTAGTCTGTTCTGCTCAAGTTGGAGGAGTTGAAAACAAGGGATTGCTGTAATTTGGAGGTTCTTGAGATATCTGGCGGTGAATCTCACCATATTTGTAAAGATCAGTGGGCCAAAAGTAGAGAGTGGTTTTTTTCTAAAACCTCCCAGTGTTAACGAAGTATCTCTTGGGATTCGTTTTTGTGACTACAGTGTATCTGAGATACGTCAGCTGTCAAGTTAACTTTGACAGCCACAAACTCTTCAGGTGAGCCTGGACAGCACTCCTGCATGTGACTGTTCTTCTACATTGTTTTCTATTCATTATGTTTTTCTTTATTAGTGTTGCTTACTAATATTGAGTGCCTTTAATTCAGCAAGCTCAGGTGCTTGATCTTCACATTCCTGAGCTAAGCGGTGTAACGCACACGGAAATTAAGGTTAATATATGTTATTCCCACAGCCTTCTCTGTTCTGCTGGCTCCTTTCTTGCAAAGATTTACGTTGAAGGTTAGTTTCTTGCTAGTCTAGATATGATTTTAGCCAAGTTTTCGAGCATTTGCTCCATAGAAAAGATATCAATAAGAGTGACTTTGTACGGATTTCATTGTCAAAACTCTTTTAAATGTCATCACAGCATTAGCATGTGAGAGGAGGCTTGTGTTTTGCCATTACAACATGGTACACAGTTGTTTTTAACCATGTTTTTTTTTCCCAGAGCAGCAGGAACTGTGTATGTCAAGTAATTGCTTATCTT
>Ga0307510_10000416_pt1 | contig 40773 bp, 28 predicted proteins | sample 12_EM_MG_FD_207224 | JGI IMG/M metagenome (GOLD analysis project Ga0307510, IMG submission 207224) | Populus trichocarpa ectomycorrhiza microbial communities from riparian zone in the Pacific Northwest, United States - 12_EM | ecosystem: Host-associated > Plants > Roots > Unclassified | place...
CTGGGATATACTACCGGAGACCGTGTCACGCGCTGGCAGGCAGCAAAAGATGCGGCCTGGGCTGTGATGCAGGCAGGCGGTGGCGGATACAAGCTGGACCTTGGCGCCCCTGCTTCTGCCAGCGACGGACAGAACAATTATGTCTCCATCGCCATGGGCGGAGGCAGCAATGCCCCGGGTCTGGACAAGGCCGCGGCAAAAGAATTGTTATTCGAACGGGACTTTACTTCACAGCTGGTGAGCGGTGGCCCCAATACGGATGGTACATCGGTCGGACTGGACAACGGCCCCAACGGCTATCACAACTGGGCGGGCAATGCACCTATCCAGGAGCTAGTGGACGATTATGAGATGATGGATGGCACAAAGTTCGACTGGACCAATGGAACCGAAGCCGCGGCTCCGTACAAGAACAGGGACCCCCGTCTTTCTGCAACGATCCTGTTTGATGGCGCCGGCTGGAAACCCCGTGATAAGATCACTTCCAATCCGGACCCGGTCAACCAGATCCAGACAGGATCGTACCAGATGACCGGCGGCACCCTGCAGGCAGGTCTGGATACCCGGCAAAGTCCTGTAGAGAACTGGAATGGCAGCTGGACCGGTTATTATATGAGAAAGTTTATCGATCCGGACCCTGCTGTGGTAGACAACAATACCCGGCAATATATTCCCTGGCCTGTGCTACGTTATACGGAGGCCGTTCTCAACTATGTGGAAGCCAATATCGAGCTGGGACAGGATCTGGAAGCGCAAAACTGGCTGAACAAGATCCGTTTCCGCGCCGGTATGCCCGCCACGCTTGCAAGCGGGGACGCTCTTCGCCAGGTGTACAGGAATGAGAGAAGAGTGGAACTGGCGTATGAGGAACACCGTTATCATGATGCCCGAAGATGGATGATCGCTTCCGGGACCCTGGGAAGGAAGATCCAGTTTATCAATGTCATCGGGAATCTGAAGCCATCCGCCCTCGCCCCGGCACCTTACCGGCACGACGAGACCCTTTACAACTACAGCTATACGCCCGTAGTGGATAATTCACTGGAGAACCGTACCTGGCTGGATAAGATGTATTTCAGACCGATCAGCAGGGACGAGGTGAATAAAAACAGTAAATTGGTCCAGAATCCGGGATATACGAACTAATGATAAATAACCTAACTCTAAAATGTCTGCTCTTCGGAGCAGGCATTTTTTTAATTTCATGCGGCGGTCACGAAGGGGTTCCTGCAACCGGAGGCGCTGGCTCTCCCGCAGCGGCTGGTGGGGACTCTGCGGCTGGCGCGGGCGCTGCTGACCCCAATACGCTGTTTACCCTGCTCTCGCCGCAGACGACACATATCGATTTTGACAACAAGCTAACGGAAGGGCTCAATACCAATGTACTGGTATATGAGTATTTCTACAATGGCGGAGGAGTGGCTGTTGGGGATTTGAATGGAGATGGGCTGGAGGACCTTTATTTCACCGGGAATATGACAGCCAACAAGCTTTACCTGAACAAAGGGGGAATGCAGTTCCAGGACATTACTGGCGCTGCGGGTGTAGCCGGCCGACCCGGTCCCTGGAAGACAGGAGTGTGCATCGCCGATGTCAACGGAGATGGCAAACCGGATATCTACCTCTCCTATTCCGGCAAAGTGGCAGGGATCAGGAGGGTCAAACAATTATTTATCAACGAGGGGAATGATGCGGCGGGTTTACCGCATTTTACGGATCAGGCCGCTGCATACGGACTGGCGGATTCCTCCTATACCACACAAGCTTATTTTTTTGACTACGACAGGGACGGTGACCTGGACCTTCTTTTGCTCAATCACAATCCCAATTCCTTACCCATATTGAATGAGGTCAGCACCGCCGCGATCATGAAAAAGACTGATCCGCTTTGTGGGGTGAAGCTTTACCGGAATGAGAAAGGTCATTTTCACGATGTGACGGATCTGGCCGGTATCAGCAGCTCGGCCCTTACTTATGGATTGGGAGCGGCCATAGCCGATGTCAATGGAGATGGATGGCCGGATATCTATATCTCCAATGACTACAACGTTCCGGACTGTTATTATGTCAACGACCGTCACGGCGGATTCACCAACAGGCTGAAAGAAAGCTTCGGACATATCTCCCAGTTCTCGATGGGTAACAATATTGCTGACCTCAACAACGACGGTTTGCCGGATATCTTTACGCTCGATATGCTGCCCGAAGACAATCGCCGGCAGAAACTATTGTTTGCCCCCGACAACTACGAAAAATTCGATCTGAATCTGCGTTCCGGGTTCTACTACCAGTATATGCGCAATATGCTACAGCTGAACAATGGCGACGGCAGCTTCAGCGAGATCGGGCAGCTGGCGGGTCTGGCCCATACCGACTGGAGCTGGGCGCCTTTATTGGCGGACTTCGACGACGATGGATGGAAGGATGTCTTTGTAACGAATGGATACGAGCGGGACTATACCAATATGGATTTTATAAAATTCATGGAGGCCTATACCGCCCGCAAGGGCAGACTAAAGCGGGAGGACGTGCTGGATATTGTGGATCATATGCCTTCGTCCAATGTATCCAGTTATTTTTTTCATAATGAAGGGGGTACCCATTTCACAAACAGCAGCGCCCCGTGGGGGATAAGACTCCCTTCCAACAGCAATGGAGCTGTCTGGGCTGACCTGGATAATGACGGGGATCTTGATCTTGTCGTCAACAATATTAATCAGCAGGCGTTTGTGTATGAGAACAAGGCCAGCCAGCGCGAAGGACATCACTATTTGCAGATAAAGCTGGTTGGGGTTGGTGGCAACACGGCCGGCATCGGTGCCAGGTTGACCCTTTACCAGAAAGACAAACAACAATACCTCGAACAGATGCCAACACAGGGGTATCAGTCCACGGTATCCTCCATTCTTCATTTTGGATTGGGGACTAACGCGAAGATCGACTCTTTGGCGGTCGTCTGGCCAACCGGCAAACAGCAGGTAGTAAAGAACGTCCGGCCGGATCAGCTACTGGTGCTTGAGGAAGTGAATGCAAACCATCTTTTTCATCCAAGGCCGACTCCGGCTCCTTTATACGGGGAGACCGTCGCACCCCTGGACTATCATCATCGGGCCTATGCGCTCAACGATTTTAAAAGACAGCCTCAACTGGTAAGCCCGCTCTCTTATTCCGGTCCCTGCCTGGTAGCCGGTGATGTCAACGGAGACGGACTGGAAGACATCTATGCTGGTGGCGGCAGCGGTCAGCCTGGGGCGTTGTATATCCGACAAAAGGGAGGGCACTACCTTAAAATGAAAGAACCTGCTTTTGAAGCCGATAGTGGGCATGAGGCGGCAGATGCCATTTTCTTCGACGCCAACGGAGACGGTCTGACCGATCTCTATGTTGTCAGCGGCGGGTATCACAATTACGGAAGACAGGACAGTCTTTTACAGGACCGATTATACATTGGGGATGGGAAGGGCCATTTTGTCAATAGCCCGGCTGCATTGCCCATAATGACGGGCAGCAGCAAAAGCTGTGTACGAATGGCAGATATCAATGGCGACGGCTTTCCCGACCTTTTTATCGGGGGAAGGATTATCCCCGGGCGTTATCCGGAGCCACCCGCCAGTTATCTGCTGATCAATGATGGTAAGGGACGTTTTACAGACCAGACGGCCAGTCTGGGGCCAGGTCTGCAAAAGATCGGAATGGTCACCGATGCGGCCTGGATCGACCTGAATAAGGATGGAGTAAAAGACCTGGTAGTAGTAGGCGAATGGATGCCTGTATCTGTATTTATCAATCAGCGGGGAAAGCTGGAGAACAGGACCAGCGACTACTTCGACAGAGAATACAGCGGTTGGTGGAATACGATAAAAATCGGTGATCTTGACGGGGACGGAAGACCGGAACTGCTCATCGGCAATCTGGGACTGAATAGTCAATGCCAGGCGGATCCCAGTCATCCGGCAGAGCTTTATTACAAGGACTTTGACAACAATGGCGCCATCGACCCTGTGTTATGTCTCTATACGGGAGATACGGCATATCCCTTTATGAGCCGGGACGAGCTTATCCAGCAGGTCGTGGGCATGAGTCAGCGTTTTCCCGACTATAAGAGCTATGCAAATGCAAAGCTGACGGATATCTTTCCTGCCGCAAGCCTGAAGGACGCAGGGCGACTCAGGGCCGATTGTCTGCGGACGATGTATTTCTCGGCTGGGGCGGATGGAAGGTTCCGTGAAAGACGTCTTCCCCCGCAGGCGCAATACTCACCCGTCTATACGATCACCACGCTGGACTTCGACAGGGACGGTAAGCAGGACCTGCTGCTTTGCGGCAATATGAACCATGCAAGACTACGTCTGGGCAAGCAGGATGCCAACTATGGTGTTCTCCTGAAGGGTGATGGCAAAGGTGATTTCACCTATGTTGATCAGTCGCGATCCGGTTTTCATATTACCGGCGATGTGCGGTCGGTGCTTGCGGTGGACGGGCTGCTGTTGTTTGGGGTTAATGGGGTGGGGGTAAAGGCTTATAAAATTTTAGGACTTATGTCTCCCCTTCACCGCTGAGTAGGTCAGGTTTATCACAAAGAGCAGCTGAGCGCCAATCAGCAGGATGGATACCTTCATCCGAAAGACGTTGATCCCTGCAAACCGGTCAAAGGTATTCCAATTACTATAATCGAGATATCTCCTTGGCATTCCCGCCAGACCTTCATAATGTGAAGGCCAGCCGATCAGGCAGAACCCGATCAGTGTGATCCAAAAGTGTATATAACCCATCGGTGCATTCAGCACTCTACCTGTTACAGCGGGATAAAAGGCGTAAACAGCGGAAAAGACAAGTGAGATCACTGCAAGCAGGATCATTATATGTGTATTTGCTATCACAAAATAGGTATCATGCACCTGAATATCGATGGTGGCAGGTCCGAAGAGAGGTCCAACGAAAGGCTCAGCGGTGGAAAAAATAAAAAATGCCAGAGCGAACAGGATATCCGGGGTAAAGCTGATCCAGCCTTTACAATATCTGATCAGCTTTTTGATCGCAAAAATAGCTAATGGTATGCCGATCAGAAGAGAAAGCAATACCGCTATAACGCCCAGGAATGGGTTGAGCCCTGAAACGAAGCTGTGATTGAGCCAGACGAAAACAAATAGTATTGTGTTGAACAGGATTGCGAGGATCAGCAGGAGTAGGGTCTTTTTTATCATAGCACATGAAATTTACTGCATTTTGTTATTAAAAATGAAACTTCAACCCTCCATTGACCACAAACCCGTCTAAGGGTGCATAAATGTCCCGGAATACGGGATCTGTGATCGTTCCGGTGTAGATAGTATCGAAACGGGTCTGCCGGGTGTCGGTAAAATTCTCGAAGTTGATAAACAGGGAGAATGGCGCCCAGATCTTTTCGGCCATGAACCCAAACGTCCAATAGGCTTTTCCTGTCTTTCCATCGTTGAGCGATTGGGCGCTGTAATAATAGGCTTCCAATCCCAGTTTCCATTTGTCTTCTTTTTCATAGATCAGGACATTGTTCAGACGGTGACGGATGGTCAATGGATTTTCCCGGATGATCCCGTTCTGATTCAGATGGGCGTCGGTGAAGGTATAACCCAGGTAGAGTTTCAGATCCCGGTAGCCGAGCTTGATATTGGTCTCGAATCCTTTGGATTGGAGGTAGCCGGGGTTGTTGCTTAGCCGGTAGATATCTCCGGGGAGCGTGTCGAGGACGAGAGGGGCGTGGATATGTGTGAAGAAGAACAACTGGTTAATGCTGAAACTGATCTTTCCGATATGGGTACGGTAGTTGACGTCCCAGTTGGCTCCGTGGGACCGTTCCAGGCTATTATTGTCTGCAGAGATGGGTAGGACGGATCGATATTGGATCCGTTCGGTCTCTTCTGTAAAGATAGTGGGGGTTTTATAACCCAGGCCGCCGCCGATGCGGGAGGTAAGTCCGTGGGTTAGTTTGAAGAGGGCGGAGAACCGGGGTAGAAAGGCAAACCCGTAGTCTTGTACATAGTCACCACGTAGTCCCGCTTCGGTTTGCAACCAGGGACGGATCGTCCATGTATTTTGTATAAAACCACCGATGGTATTCTGCTGATAATCCCTTTTGGGGAAGCCATCGCCGGGATGCTCTTTGAAGTTGTCGGTATAGACATTCAGACCAGCAACCCATTCGGCCTTGTTTTGCCGGATGTTATAGGCGATCTCGGAATAGCTGGACCACTGTTTGCCGTCGAAGGTATAACCTGGGACGGTGATGATGCGGTTGAAACTGCTGACGGAGTTCTTTACGCTCAGGCTGCTGTATTCATTCAATTGGTGGTCGAGGCTAAGTTCGGTAGACAGCCTCCGGCTTTTGTTGCGTTCGAAATAGCTGTGCGTGCTGTCGCCATGACCCCTGAGATATAACATATCGCCGCCGATCCGGTTCTCAAAGCCGGTGTTGAGGCCAAGGCTGAGCTTTGTCTTTTTACTGAAATAGACAAATAACCTGGGATTGAGGACATAGCGGTCGAACCTGGGAATGGCGGAGAAGCCGACAGAGGAAGGATCGTATGCTGCATTGCTGCTGCGTCCGCCGTACAGCGTAAGCCCGATCTTCCCCCACCGCTGGCCATAGAAGCCGTTGACATCGAGGCCACGGGCGGAAGTGCCGTTGATGAGAAAACGCAATTCTCTTTCTTCCTTTGGAGTTTTGGAGATCAGGTTGACAAGTCCGGCGATGGCGCCTCCTCCATAGAGGGTGGAGGAAGAGCCTTTGATGATCTCCACCTGTTTGAGGTCGAGGGGTGGGGTTTGCAACAAACCCAGCCCGCCGGAGAAGCCGGCATAAAGGGGAAAACCGTCTTTTAAGATCTGGGTATACCGTCCGTCGAGACCCTGTATACGGATGCTGGAGTTGGCCGAAGCGGCGGAGACCTGCTGGGTCTGTATGCCGGTGCTTTCGCTCAGCATCATGCGAATATCGCCGGGTTTCATATTGCCTTTTTCTTCGAGCTCTTCCCCGTTGATGAATTCGACACGGGTAGGGAGGTTTTGAAAGGTCCGGTTGCTGCGGGTGGAAGTGATGACGACCTGGTCCATTTCTTCGCCAGTGCGTTCCAGGAAGATGGTCAGGGTGTCGTTGGTGCGCGGGAAGGAGAGTATAAGCTCCTGGTCGGTATAGCCGACGAAGTGAAAGGATACAGTTTGCGGGCCAGCGGGAATATCGAAGAGTGTCACGATGCCATTGGTTCCGGCATGGGCGCCTTTTGTCGTGCTGTTTAACAATATACTGGCGCCGGCCAGCGGTTCTTTGCTGGTAGCGTCTTTGATCTGAGCGGTAATGGTATGCTGGGCGAGGCCGCGGATGCCGGCGCATAGCAATAGTAAAAAGCCTAATGCTTGTTTCATGATGAACAACGATGTGTGAATAATGGATGCAGGCTATGACAGTTGGTCATAGCAGGAAGTAGACTGACCGGTGATCAGACGGATCTGGGCGGCTGCCAGATGGAGTAAGTAAAGGCCGGCAGGGGGCCTGAAGTATAGAGGGAAAGCTGTTTTGTTACAGGTGGTATTGGCGCAGTGACCTGGATCGAATGATCCGGAATGACTATGCCGTTACAGGCACCGCAGGGAAAAAAGGGGGAACAGGGGAGCCCGGGTTTTTGGTCTTTGGCGCTGTCCTGTTTGCTGTCAGCCTGTTTGGTGACGGCAGTGGCTTGTATTTCTTCCTGGCAGCACTCATCGGTCGGGCTACAGGGTACGCACGACAGGAAGAGTATGTAAAGAGGAAAAAGCAATAACAGCCGGTTCATGGGGCAAAGATAAGGGTTCATCCGGTTATAAAACTTCCTCTTTCGTTGATACAACTTCCTCTCCCGTTGACAGCCACAATTCGCAGGGTCTACCTTCGGTGTAAAAATCAACTATAAAAATGCAAGCCGAAAAGACAACGATAACCAGTGACACAACGGATATTTTGCACCATGTCGGACTTATCAACGCCGACCTCGAAACCCTTGCCGCCTGTTATGAGAGGCTTGGGTTTACATTGACACCTGTATCTTTACCCAGAGTTGTGACCAAACCGGGGGGCACCCCCGAATTACTTGGGGTAGGTAACAGACATGCTATCTTTTCTGACAACTATCTCGAGCTGTTGGGTGTAGTAGACCCACAGCGATGGGGGGATATAACAAAGGAACAACGCGGCCCCTACGATATCGATGTGCCACTCAGCAGATATCCGGGGCTGCACGTCATGCATTTTGGCTCCGAACATATCGAGTCTGTAAGAGAAAGGCTGGTCCGCCAGGGCGTGGCTTGTTCGGAGATCCGACGATTCCAGCGCAACGTGCAGACGGAGAACGGAGAGAAGTTGATGAAAGCAAGGACGATCCATTTTGCACCCGGAAGCGACCCCGAGGGGCTGTTGCAAATAGCACAGCATGATACGCCGGAGTTGGTGCTTCAACCCCGCTATATGGTCCATGACAATGGCGCGACAGCATTGACTGAGATCATTATATGCGCAGAAGACCCCCTGACATATCTGTCTAAGTATGAGAGATACACCGGCCACGAGGGGAATTGCCCGGATACAAATTATTGTATACTGGATCTGGGGCATTCTATCATTAAAATAGTTGACCCGCGCCGTCTTGATTCGATGATTCCGGATTTCCCGATACCTGTTCTTCCTTTTATGGCGGCCTTTACGGTTGAGACCATCAGTCTTCAGCGGAGCCGGGTTGTATTATCGGGTAATGGTATTCCCTTTCTCGAAAAAGACGAGTCGATAATCGTATATCCCCAGCACGCCTGCGGATGCGCCGTTGTTTTTAAAAAAGACCATCATATCTGATCTCCGGCAGGCCCGATCTCGCAAATGGCGAGCGAAAGGAATTTTTTCGTTTTGGCAAAAACAAAGATGACTATCATCAGGGTCATACAGCCGCCAAAGAGAACGGCGGGGATAGTGCCCAGTAGATTTGCCATCATTCCGGACTCGAAATCTCCGATCTCAGCCGACGAGCCAATGAACATGGAGTTTACCGCCGAGACACGACCACGCATTTGTTCGGGGGTCAGCAGCTGCAGGATATTGCGCCAGGGTTTGTTCATGGGAGAGAACCGCACCAGGGCGATCATGGTCAGGGCGGCGCCAAGCGAAGCGGCCATGCGCATCAGGCCCAGACCTTCCGGTCCTACGTGCAGGATATCGATGGCGCAGACGGGAAGCAGGCCGGCAAAAAAGCTGTCCCGTGCCCTTGCTTCCCTGGCCAACACCCCGGGGACGTTGGGGAGCATATAGACGCCGATAAGTGAAAGGATAAGAAAAAGAAGGATACCGGCAAAGGCAGCTGTAATACCGCTGGCGCCGGGAAAGAGATGACTGGCGTATCCATAGATAAATCCGCCGGCCATCGGGCCAAGGATGCAGGCCGACTGCCAGCTAAGATTGCTCCAGTTGCTGGCGTTGGGGGCCGCTTCCCGCGGAACACTGTGTGCATAGACAGAAAACAAGGCGGGCTCGTAAAAGGCTCTTGCCACTCCATTGCAGAAAAGCATCGTATAGATACGCAGGGACGACCTCGCTAAGCCCGATAAAGGCGATGGCAATCTTGCTATGTGTCAGCTGGTAGACATAAAAACCAATGACCGTGGTTTGCATCTGACTGGCCAGCGTAAAAAAGAAGCGGATGCTGAGGTACTTGCGAAAGTCGTTGAAACGCAGGGCGGCGAAGTTTTCCATATTATGAGTATCTTAGACATCTCAAAGGTAAGTCCCATAAAAAGGGGGCGCCATCGCAAAAAGAAGTTTGATCACCGCAAATAGAAATGATATGTTATCCCAGCTTTGCGAACGGAACAAGACTATCCGAAACGAATCGGGCTATCGGATACGATTAGAGGAGATAAGATTTGACCAGATAGATCTGAAATGGGGAAACTATACTACCCCGCATGAACAGCGGCTTTCTTTTCCGGCGGAAAAGCCTGCGGTCATTTCACATTTCCGGCTGTCAGATCCCGGGAGGATGGGGGAGGGAAGGGCGCGTCGCATTTCGGAGAAGCCGCAGCGTATAGCGGAAAGACAGTTCGTTGTCTATCGGGCTCCGGCTGTATCCTATGAGCTATATGTGCCGCCGACAAAAGAAAAGGACTGCTCCTTTTTTGAGCTGATGTTATCCGAGTCATTCTTCGAACACTTATATACAGCCGAAAGCGAATTTCTCCTGCGCTTTCGTGACGCGTCATCCGGGAATACGCCCTCACTGGATTTTACGGCACCGATGACTCCGGACATGTACGCGATTATTCAGGACATGCGCCACTCTCCTTACAGCGGCCATCTGAAGGGGCTTTTCCTGGAAGCAAAGGCCATCGAGCTTTTCCTTCTCCAGGTAAAGCAGCTGGACCAGCAAGACCAGAAGCCGGGGTCAAAGCTAAAGCCGGCAGATGTCGAACGTCTTTATGCGATCCGGGATTTTATAACGATCCATTTCGACCAGCACTTTACCATTACCGATCTGGCCAGAAAAGCAGGCATAAATCAGATGAAGCTAAAGAACGGTTTCCGGGAATTATTCGGCACAACTGTCTTTGGCTGTTTGAGCGATACCCGGATGAACAAGGCAAAACAATTGCTGGTCGAAGAAAAGCTATTCGTTGGCGAAGTCTCGGACCGGATCGGGTACAAACACCCGCACCATTTTAGCGCGGCCTTTAAAAGAAAATTCGGAGTGCTGCCGGGCGATCTGCTGAAATAATACCAGCAGATCGGCGGCGTAGCTTCTCTTCTATTTGCTAAGATCAAAGTTCAAAGGGAAGTCGATCTTAAAAGCAATATTCCTTCCCATGTTGTGAATGCCATGCGCCGGATTGGTGTCATCCGCGGAATATAAAAAATATTTCAGCCGGCTCAGATGATCGAAATAAGCCACATCAAAAAGATTATTCCCCATGATATAGATGTTGCAAACTGTCTTGCCCTTACCGTTGGTAATACCGGCGCCTATTCCGGCATTGAACAGCGCATAACCGGGTGTAGCTGACTCCGTATTGTCGGCGAGATAAGCCCTGTTCTGAGCGGCATACCAGGCTACCTGCACTTTCACGAATCCATTGACGAGATGATTGGACTTCGATTCCCAATCCAGGCGAAGCTCTGATAAGCCATGCACGGGCGGGATGAAAGGAAGGTATTTATTGCTGTCTGTCCTGAGTTTGGGATCGATGCCTTTGTTCAGCGCATAGACGGCGGATATTGTATTTTCAAAATGAAGTGTCTTGACCGGATGGATGTCAAGACTGATCTCTCCGCCATACAGCTGGGCTTTGCCCTGTTGGAACTTGTAAGTCGGTACGGGAGGATTGCCGCTCAGGGAGTCGCCGCCGGCGCTGCCGGTCAGCCGCTGGTTGTAGATATAATTAGAAATATTGTTATTGAATACACTCGCGGTAACTCCTACATAAGAGGAAGTATATTCCAGTCCAAGGTCCTGCTGGAAGCTGAACTCCGGTTTGAAATCCCCGCTGCCGATCTGGAAAAATCCTGTTCCGGGGTGTACGCCATTGGCCCCGATCTCGGCGATGTTGGGAGCACGGAATCCTCGGGAGACGTTGGCCTTCAATGAGAATTGTTCGGTAAAATTATAGGTAGCCCCGATACTGCCGGTGAATCCGGAGAAAGTGTGGCTATAGTTGGCGAAATGAAAGTCTGCTCCGGCGGTATCTGCTCCATAGACAGGCATGTCAAAACCAGTTACCGGGTTTGGTATCGAATAGAGGGCGAAGTTCTTGAAAGAACGAACGTCAAATCGGGCTCCTCCGGCGATGTCCAGCTTACCGAAGTTCTTTTTCAGCAGGGCAAAGGGACCTATATCGAATTGATGATAAGAGGGGATGACAAACTCCGTACCCTTGTCTACGGTATTGTCCTGGTACATGCCATTGACTCCCAGCGAAAGATTCCACCGGTCAAATTCAGGCAGGAAATATTTTACATCATAGGAATAAGTATTTAGCTGCAGGTATAAGCCGGGTACTTCCTGGTAGGGTATTTCGGGGTGGCTGAACTCCCTGCGGACGCTCCGTTGGAAACCCAGGTTGACGGCGAGCCGGCTATCCCCGAGGATAAAATTATTTGACAGGTAACCCCGGTAATGCTGCACGTGCTGATGCAATGGTGTCATGGCATAGGACTTCAGCGCTGCGTTGGATACGATTGAATAATCGCCGGCTTCCGTGATCTGCTGCATGAACTTCCCTGTAGCGGAATCCCTTGTGCCGTCGGGGATCTCCTGCAGGTCATCAAAAAGGGAGAGGCTCAGGTGAGAATATCCCCATGCCCGATGGAGGCCAAGGTTGAGGTTGGCATCTGTTTCATTGTAGGCTGTGTTGAAAACGCGGCCGTCTATTTTATTCTGATAATTAGTAGCTTGTTTGTGGGAGAGACGAGCCATCCATTCGAAGCCATTCTTTGTGGAGGCGATCATTTCCGATCCGCCATACATCCCGTTATTGGTCTGGTATTCTGCCTGCACATCGCCGATGATCTTTCCTTCGGGAGCGGGTGCAGTCGGTATCAGGTTCACGACACCGGCAAGGGCATCCGAGCCATATGATAAGCTGGCCGGCCCTTTTATTACTTCTATCCGGTCGATACCGTATTGATCTACTTCAATGCCGTGTTCGTCACCCCATTGCTGGCCTTCCTGTCTTACTCCATCGTAGAGGGTAAGGATCCGGTTATAACCAAGTCCCCTGATAAAGGGTTTGGAAACGTTGGGTCCTGTGGTCAGGGCGCTCACGCCCGGGACTTTTGCAATGGCATCGATGATATTGGTACTCAGATTGGTGGTGATATAATCATGACTGATCGCGACGATGGGCACCGGGCTTTGTTTGATCTGTGTGGCTTTGGACTGGCCGGTTACGACGACGGTGCCTTCTTCCACATACTGATCCGAGAGGGCAAAATCCTCGGTGACATTACCGCGGATGGAAATTGTCTTTGTGATTGTCTTGTATCCCACATAATGTACTTCAACAAGGTAGGTGCCGGAGGGGAGGTTGTTGAATTGATAAAACCCGTTGTTGTCTGCGATCACGCCCAGCTTGAGATCGGGGATGTAGACAGATGCGCCGGAGAGCGGTGAATTTTTCTCTTTTTCGGTGACTTTTCCGGATAGGTTGCCTCTACCGGGTAAATGGACTGTCTTTAGTGATCCGGCAAATGTAATTTGGCTTAGCAAAAGAATAACGGCTATAACCACGTGGTGGCGAAATGAAGGGCTGTTCATTTTAATGGAAATGTTTGATCAATAGATACAATGCGAAGAAAAGGGTCATACACAGACTGCCAAAGGCTACTGCCGGCAGAGACTGTTATGAACAGACAAAAAAATCAAACATGGGATGGGGGGCCGCGGAGACCAAAAATGAAATAAGGGAAAGAAGGAAACTGGTAAATCGGTGTGGTTCGGTCGATTTGGAAAGATGAGTAAACAACCAGGTCTACGCCGGTGGAATAATTTAAATAAGGTACTTCCACTACCTGATTTTCACAATTGCAACGAAAGCCTGCTTTGGTAAACTGATCTGTATGAGAATGGGCTGTATAAGATCTGTCTTTATGATTGGCGACAAGCTGGTGCAAAAAGATCTTTGGGGTAATGCTGAGGGAAAAGACGAGCAGCATTACTCCGCTTAGAGCAGTCCGTATGGTTGATTTGGGTTGCAATTTTTGAAACCTGGTTACAAATTAGGCTTTTTTTTGCAAATAGTTGCATAGAAGAAACCTATCTTCGAAGCAAGGTAAAACAAACACATTCTCCATGTGCCAACATGAAACAAAATCCTGCGGGCGTTGCAACACCCCATTTGAATGTAAGGTGGGTAATGTAGCGTTATGCCAGTGTAGCGGTATCACATTTACCGATCTTGAAAAGCAATTCATCGCCGGCAATTATACCGATTGTTTATGCAGGGATTGTCTACTGGCTATAAAAAAGGAATTTCGACATCGCCCGGTGCAGGAAAAAATGGATATTATGCAGGCCCTTTCCAAAACCCGTTGAAATAGCCTAACTTCGTCTCTCTTAAGTTCTTTCTATATCTCTCATCAAGCGGAAAAGGTCCCCGATTAGCGTCGGGGTTAATAGGGAATTGCGTGTAAATCGCAAGCTGTCCCGCAACTGTAAGTAACGAAAAAGGTTTTTGCCCGCGTAGTCCACTGTCCTGGTATTCCGGGGTGGGAAGGACGGCAAAAATGTTACAAGCCAGGAGACCTGCCAGTTTCGTTTTGACAATGCTTTCGTGGAATGAGGCAGATCGTCAGGTTGATGCATATTTGGTCATATATTGATCAAATCCTGATCTTACAGGCGTATTGGGCCTTGTCGGGTCTTGTATATATGCATCCTTTTCCTTTCTTTCTTATACTTCTACGGGGCGCCGGCGATCTGGCAAGAACTTTTAACTGATTATTCATCATTTAAAAGGCATTCACATGCAAACCCACAACTTAGGCTACCCGAGGATAGGCAGCCAACGTGAGCTAAAAAAGGCCTCTGAACAGTATTGGTCCGGCAAGCTGCCGGCAGACCAGTTAATGACTGTTGGTAAGAACATCCGCCTGCAGAACTGGCAATTACAAAAGGATGCAGGCATCGACCTGATCCCGTGTAACGATTTTTCTTTCTATGACCAGGTGCTGGACGCCAGCCTGATGGTTGGAGCAATTCCCAAGCGATATCATACGCTGATGGAGGAACAACAGCTGCCCGACATCGATCTGCTCTTTGCGATGGCAAGAGGCTATCAAAAAGATGGTCATGATATTACGGCAATGGAAATGACCAAATGGTTCGATACGAATTATCATTATATCGTCCCGGAGTTCACTGCCAATCAAAAGTTTACGCCCTTCTCCAACAAGACGCTCAACGAATTTGTCGAAGCAAAACAGGCCGGTTTCAATGCTAAGCCGGTATTTTTGGGCCCTGTATCTTACCTGTTGCTGGGTAAGGAGAAGGAAGAAGGCTTTCACCGGCTGGAATTGATCAAGCGGCTCCTGCCGGTATATCTGAATGTGCTGGCAAAGCTGGAAGGCGCCGGCGCGTATTATATCCAGCTGGACGAACCCTGTCTGGCGCTGGATCTGACACCGGAGGAAAGGCAGGTGTTTGTAAAAACCTACCAGGAGATAAAGAACGAATGTCCCCATCTGCGCATCATCCTGGCGAGCTATTTCGAATGCTATGGACAAAACCTGGAGACGGTGCTGGCGCTTCCGGTAGATACTATACATCTCGACCTGGTACGCTGTCCTTCGCAACTGGATGATATCCTCGCGACCAAATTCACAAAAACAAAGACCAATCTGTCGCTCGGCCTGGTGGATGGACGCAACATCTGGAAAAACAACTTTTCACAGTCACTGGCCTTTATCGACAAGGCAGTGGAAAAGATTGGCAGCGACAGGGTCTGGATAGCGCCTTCCTGCTCCCTGCTCCACAGCCCCTGTGACCTGGATGGGGAGACAAATGAGAAGACCCTGCCCGTGGAAGTAAGACAGTGGATGGCCTTTGCAAAACAAAAGATCGACGAGGTAGTGACACTGAAACAACTGGCTGACCGGGAAAATTCCGTCGTCGTCAATGAAAAATGGAAGGCCAATCTCACGGCTATTGAAAGCAGGAAAACTTCCCCACTGATCCACAACACCGCCGTCGCCAAAAAAGTGGCGGCCATCACCGACAAGGATGCCCAACGGACGAGCGTGTTTGCAAAACGCAAGCTCAGGCAGCGCGCAGCACTCGGTCTGCCACTGTTCCCGACCACGACGATAGGTTCCTTCCCACAGACGACCGAAGTGCGCAATCTGCGGGCGCGGTTCAAAAAAGGAGAGCTCACGCTGGAGCAATATGATGCTGCCCTCGAAAAGGAAACCGAAGAGACGATCCGCTGGCAGGAAGAGATCGGTATCGACGTATTGGTCCACGGGGAATTCGAACGCAATGACATGGTCGAATACTTTGGCGAACAGCTGGCCGGATTTGCTTTTACAAAGAATGGCTGGGTACAGAGCTATGGCAGCCGTTGCGTAAAGCCACCTGTCATCTACGGCGACGTTTACCGTCCTGAGCCCATGACGGTCCGCTGGTCCGCTTTTGCGCAGGGACTCACAAAGAGACATGTAAAAGGGATGCTCACCGGCCCCGTCACGATCCTGCAATGGTCTTTTGTCCGTAATGATCAGCCACGCAGCAAGACCTGCACCCAGATCGCCCTCGCCATCCGTGACGAAGTGGTCGATCTTGAAAAGGCGGGTATAAAGATCATCCAGATCGACGAGCCTGCTATCCGCGAAGGGCTGCCTTTGCGCAAGGCGGACTGGCCCGAATACCTGGACTGGGCGGTCACCGCCTTCCGGATCTCTGCCAGCGGTGTAAAGGACGAGACACAGATCCACACGCATATGTGCTACTCGGAGTTCAATGACATCATTGCGAACATTGCAGACATGGACGCCGATGTCATCACGATCGAATGTTCCCGTTCCCAGATGGAGCTGCTGGATGCCTTTGCCGACTTTAAATATCCCAATGAGATCGGGCCGGGGGTATATGATATCCATTCTCCGCGGGTGCCTTCGAAGCAGGAAATGGTTGCCCTCATGGAGAAGGCGAAAGCGGTGATCCCGGTCGATCAGCTTTGGGTCAACCCTGACTGTGGACTGAAGACACGTCACTGGCCGGAGACAAAAAAGGCGCTGATCGAAATGGTCGATGCTGCCAAACAGCTGCGTAAGGCGGTGAATGAACCTGTGTAGGAATAAAATGGATAAATTGGGCATCGCCCAATTTATCCATTTTGCATTATCTTTACGGCCTTTCATTCATTGATGCTATATGACAAAACAAGGAACTTCAGCCGGCTACCGGTTCAGAGAGGCGATGGCTACGGAAAAACCTCTTCAGATAGTTGGTGCGATCAATGCAAATCATGCTTTACTGGCGGCTCAGGCAGGTTTTAAAGCCATATATCTTTCAGGCGGTGGCGTCGCAGCCGGCTCTTTGGGTATCCCTGACCTGGGGATAACCACTCTTAACGATGTTCTTATTGATATCGAAAGGATCACCAATGTCACGGAAACTCCCCTGTTGGTGGATGTGGATACCGGCTTTGGTCCTTCGGCTTTTAATGTGGCCCGTACCGTGAGATCATTGGTAAAAGCAGGCGCAGCCGCGCTGCATATCGAGGACCAGGTAGGTGCCAAACGCTGTGGGCACAGACCGGGCAAGGAGATCGTTTCAAAAGAGGAAATGGTCGATCGGATAAAGGCTGCGGCTGATGCCCGTACGGACGAGGGTTTTGTGATCGGTGCAAGAACCGATGCCATTGCCGGTGAAGGGATAGAAAAAGCCATCGAGCGGGCCGTTGCGTATAAAGAAGCCGGCGCTGACTTTATTTTTGCGGAAGCGGTTGCCGATCTTTCACAATATCAACGATTCGTCGATGCCACCGGTATTCCCGTTCTGGCTAATATTACCGAGTTCGGCATGACTCCCCTTTATACCGTCGATGAATTAAAAGCTGCGGGAGTGGGTTTGGTCCTTTATCCCTTATCGGCGTTCAGGGCGGCTAACAAAGCCGCAGAGAATGTCTATCATGCCATCCGGACCGAAGGCTCTCAGAAGAACGTCGTATCGTCTATGCAGACGAGGGCGGAATTGTATGAGAGCATAGGATACCACAAGTATGAAGAAAAGCTGGATCTTCTTTTTAAAAAAAATAAGCAATAATGTCAACAGATAACGATCAGCAAACGACCTTTAAACCGAAAAAGAGCGTCGCACTGTCCGGTGTCGTAGCCGGCAATACCGCATTATGCAGCGTCGGTAAAAGTGGAAATGATCTGCACTACCGGGGATATGATATTTTAGAGCTTGCCGAAGGAGCTGAATTTGAAGAAGTAGCCTTTCTGCTGATACATGGCAGCTTACCCAACAAGGCGCAGCTGAAAGCCTATAAGAACAAATTGTTATCTCTCCGGGGGCTTCCCGAAACGTTGAAGCGGGTGTTAAGGGAAATACCAGCCTCTGCGCATCCGATGGATGTTTTGCGAACGGCGGTTTCCCTGCTGGGAACCATCCAGCCGGAAAAAGATGATCACAATGCTGCCGGTGCAAAAGATATTGCAGACAGGCTTTTAGCCTGTTTTGGTTCGGCATTGCTTTACTGGTATCATTATTCGCACAACGGCCGCATCATAGAAGTAGAGACCGAGGACGAGAGCATCGGAGCGCATTTCCTGCATTTATTACATGGTAAAAAACCTTCTGCGACCTGGGAAAAAGCGATGCAGGTCTCGCTTAATCTCTATGCAGAGCACGAGTTCAACGCCTCTACCTTTACGGGCAGAGTCATAGCCGGCACCGGCTCGGATATCTATTCGGCTGTCACGGGGGCCATCGGCGCTTTGCGCGGACCGAAGCATGGTGGCGCCAACGAGGTAGCTTTTGAGATCCAAAGCAGGTATAGTTCGGCGAATGAAGCGGAAGAAGATATCCGCAACCGGCTGAAAAATAAAGAGGTGATCATCGGCTTTGGACATCCGGTCTATACCATTTCCGATCCCAGGAATAAGGTCATAAAAAAGATCGCCCATACGCTTTCAAAAGAAGCAGGCGATATGCTTTTGTATGATATCGCGGAAAGGTTGGAGACGGTTATGTGGAATGAGAAGAAGATGTTTCCGAACCTGGATTGGTTCTCTGCGGTCTCGTATCATCTGATGGGCGTTCCCACTGCCTTTTTTACCCCGCTGTTCGTCATGTCAAGGATCACCGGATGGGCCGCTCATGTAATAGAACAACGCCAGGATGGAAAGATCATCAGACCGGGTGCCAACTATACCGGGCCTGATAACAGAGAATTTGTTTCACTAAAAGATCGTAAATAATAAAAAATAATTACCGATAAATGTCATCACATATTCCGAACGAGAGACCACAACCCGACCAGGTTCTGACCGATATAGCCGATTACGTACTCAACTATGAGATTAAGAATGATCTGGCCTGGAAGACGGCGCAGTATTGCCTGCTCGATACCCTGGGCTGTGGCCTGGAAGCGCTGACCTATCCGGCATGCACAAAATTACTGGGCCCCATAGTAAAGGGTACCATTGTACCCAATGGCGCAAGGGTTCCGGGTACGCAGTTTCAGCTCGACCCGGTGCAGGCGGCGTTCAACATCGGTGCCATGATACGCTGGCTTGACTTCAACGATACCTGGCTGGCTGCGGAATGGGGACATCCATCCGATAATCTTGGCGGCATCCTGGCAACTGCCGACTGGCTCTCGAGGACAGCTGTGGCAGAAGGGAAACCGGCGTTGATGATGAAAGACGTATTGGAAGCCATGATCAGGGCACACGAGATCCAGGGAGTCCTGGCATTGGAGAATTCTTTTAACAAGGTAGGGCTGGATCACGTCCTGTTGGTAAAGCTGGCTTCGACGGCTGTCGTAGGAAAGATGATCGGGCTGACCAGGGACGAACTGATCAATGCAATAAGCCTGGCTTTTGTTGACGGGCAATCGCTTCGCACTTACAGACATGCACCCAACACCGGTAGCAGAAAGTCCTGGGCGGCAGGGGATGCTACTTCAAGAGCGGTGCGTCTGGCTCTTATCGCAAAGACAGGTGAAATGGGCTATCCTTCCGTGCTCACTGCGAAAACATGGGGATTCTATGATGTGTCATTTAAGGGAAATGCGTTCCGTTTCCAACGCGAATATGGTTCCTATGTCATGGAGAATGTCCTGTTCAAGATCTCTTTTCCCGCCGAATTCCATTCCCAGACGGCAGTAGAGGCTGCAATGACGCTTCACCAGCAATTAAAAAAGAAGGGCATTACGGCTGAGAATATAAAGGCGATCACCATCAGGACCCATGAGGCTGCTATCCGTATCATCGATAAAAAAGGTCCGTTGAATAATCCGGCAGACCGCGATCACTGTATACAGTATATGGTTGCCGTCCCGCTTATTTTTGGAAGATTGACCGCTGCCGACTACGAAGACAATGTGGCGTCGGACCCGCGGATCGATCTGCTCAGGGATAAGATCGTCTGTGTGGAAGATCCTCAGTTCACAAAGGATTATCATGATCCTGCCAAACGTTCCATTGCCAATGCCCTGACCGTCACTCTTGATAACGGTACTGTTCTGGAAGAGGTCATTGTAGAATATCCCATCGGTCATCGATTGAGAAGAGAAGAGGGAATCCCAAAATTGCTGGAAAAGTTCAGGATCAATCTGGCCCGCAAATTCCCTGAAAAACAGCAACAGAATATCTTAGCACTTTCGCTGGACTTTCACCAGCTGATCAATACCCCGGTGAATGAATTTGTCGACGCGATGGTGATATAATATACATAACTGGTACTCCTTAAGGAGTACCAGTTATGTACTTCCCATCCGCCATATCCTGGTAAGACGGATTGTACAGATTGTTACTTACAGACCAGCTCGTCGAAGAAAGGGTCGGGATCACATTTTTTAGACCCGTAAAATCTGTCAGCGCCTGGTTATTGATGACCGTCACGCTCTGTGCGCTGGTCAGGCTTGAAAACCCGTTGAGATCTGTCATAAGAGTATTGGGAGAAGAGCCGTTCTGCCCTGTTAAGAAAAACATACCGCCGATCTTTGTAAGCAGAGGCGCCTGGATATCAGTAAGCGAATAAACGTCATAACCGGTACTGATGATAAAGTCGCCGTTGACAGAAGCCAGGTTGGGCATGCTGAGCGTATGATAGCCGTTAATAGTGATGCTTACCGCGCCATTGACCTTCTGCATCGGCAAAGTGCTGGTGGGAGCGGACGGCGCCGGGTCAAAATCGTGATAGTTAAAGGTGAAATTGTTCACCTGCTTAAATCCGGACAGGCTGACATCGGAACTTTCAATGTCCAGGTCGCCATTGAGAACGTCTTTCCCCTTTACGGCTACGCCACCCGTAACACCGGTGATCTTTACAAGTGTTGCAATATCGATCCCGCTGAGATCTATCTGCTGAATGGTGTTCAATCCGGTCCCGTCAATAGATACGGACTGAAGCTTTGTGGTTGCAAAACCGCTGAAGTTCTTAAAGGGAACACCAGCAATCTGCAGGTCCCCGCCGATGGTCTTCAACGCCGAAAAACCGCTGAACTCATCATCCGCCAAAACCGGCAGATCCTGCAAAATAAGTTTGCCACCTACTTTTTGTAAATGATTCAGTCCGCTGATATCGGTCAGCGCAGGCATTTCCAATAAGTTGAAATCACCGCCGACAGAAGTCAGCGATTTGAAGGCGTTCAGATTGTCCAGCGACGTGGCGCCTCCGAATGCAAACGCTCCGCCGATCGTTTGCAGGGAAGAGACGTCGAGTGTGGTCAGCACCTGGTTGGATGAGAAGTCGACGTCGCCGAGTGTACTTTGTAGTTTGGGCGCCGTTATGGAAGAGAGTAAGCTCAGGCCGGTAATTTTTAACGAAGAAGTTTTTGTCAATACGGGTAGGCTGACAGTCGTGAGGTTAGCCCAAGATGAGACGGTAAGATCTGCGCCGACATTGGTAAGGGCTGGGAAACTTATCGTCTCCAGGGAGTTGGGCAAAAAATAACCCTGGATGTTGAGGGTTTGGAGTACGCTTTGAAGCTTCGGTAATTCCAGTGTGGTCAGCGAGTCGACAAAGACGATCTGTAAGCTCCCATCTACCTTTGTCAGCGCGGGCAGATCGAGGGTGGTGATCCCGACGCCATTGATGTTCAGATCCGCCATCACCTCCGTCAGTTTTGGAAGGCTGATCGTCTTCAGGTACATCAGCGGAGCCTGCGTAAAGGTACTGGCATCCGGGCCGATGAGGAAGGAACCCACCGTCTGGAGATTGTCCAGCCCTTTGAGATCCTTGCCGGTGTAGGTAGGATTGATGACGAGGTTATAGGCGATGCTGGTGATGCTGGAAAGACCTGCCAGCGAACTGATGCTGTCGGCTCCGTCCGGTCTGCCGATGGTAAGATTGCCGTTGATGCGTGTCAGACCCATTTTTGCCAGCGTATCCACATCTGCCTGGGTCATCAGGATAATATCCCCGTCCTTTGAGATCACATTGCGTTGAAGGACGTATTGAAATGTCCTTGTTGCGCCGTCATAGGAGGTGACCACAAAACTTTGCGGCTGAGTCCAGTCGGTGATGGTACCCGGATCGGGTGAGATGTGGGCGTTCTCGCTGAGCACGATCACAGCCGTTGCGCCTGCCAGGGAGAGATTACCCGGTGCCGTCACCACGATACTGTCGTTTTGGATATAGGCTTTTAAATACTGGTCGCCGGCCTTTAGCTGAAAGGACGCGATATCGTTGTCCTTTCCTTTAAAAAGATTGTCTTTCCGGCAGCTGCCAGTTAAGAGGGCGGCCAGTATAACGCAAATAGTTAGTTGTATGGAGCGTTTCATTTTTTATTTTTTGATGCCGGATGATCAGTTGGTCCAGTTTCCTGCTGCCAGATCGGCGTATGAAGGATTATATGCGTTGCCCCAGGCTGTCCAGCCGGCTGCGGTGATAGCGGGTACGACGCCTTGTAATCCTTTGAAGGAGGTCAGCGCAGACTGACCCGTGATCGAGATCGACCGGGCAGTTTTTAGTGCGGCAAAGCCATCCAGGTTTATCAGCGTAGTGTTGGCGGGAAAGCTTTGAGCATCGATGCTCAAGGCCCCGGTTATCGTCGTCAGCTCCGGGAAATCGATCGAATTCAGCGAATTGATCCCGATTGCTACTCCGCCGGTCTGTGTCAGGGCCGGGAAGCTGATCTGTGTCAGCCTGGTCGCGACATATGGGTCGGGGATGGTGATGATCCCGTTTGTCTTTTGTAAGACGGGGCAGTTGAGATTGTACAGGGCAGTCAGATTGGAAATATTCAGATCACCGGTGGTGATGGTGGTGAGCGATGGCAGATCCAGTTTTGTCGTCTGTCTGAAATTGGATACGGCAATGCTTCCTGCGCTGGTCAGGGCCGGGAAGGAAAGATCCTGGATCAGTGCGGCGCCCGTGCTGGGGTCCGTGGTCAGGGCCATCGCCCCGTCTACCTGGCTGAGGTTCGGGAAGGACATGCTGTTCAGGGGGGCGTTGACGGTAAGTGGCCCCGACACATGGGTTAGCTTTGGAAAGGTCACCGTCTCGTTTAGCGGGTTGTTGATGGAGATGCTGCCGGCCGTCTGCAGCGAGGGCAGAACCAGGGTCACCAGGTTGTTTACGCCTTCGATCTTTATTTCGGTGCCTACTGATTGCAGATTGTCCAGACCGATGATCTGTGTTGCGGAGAAGGTCGGATAGATGATCAGCGAGTAGCCGATTTTTTTCAGCTTATACAGGGCCGTCAGGTCGGTGATCGAATCGGTACCGGCAGGGGCGCCAATGATAAGATTGCCTGTGATCTCGGTGGCGTTCAGCTTACCGAATGCGTCTACATCTGCCTGGGTGGCCAGCACGACCGATCCGTTGACGGGGATGCTGGAACGTCTCACCGTATACTTATAGGACTTTGGTTCGCCATTGTGTGCGTCGACCACGAACAGGGATTCGTCATCCCATTCGACGATGGAAGAAGGCTTGGGATAGATGGAGGCGTTCTCGCTGATGGCCACGGTCGCTACTGCGCTGTCCAGTGAAAAACCATCGGGCGCCGTGATGATGATCGAGCTGTCCGTAATGGCTGCGCTAAAAGTCAGGCCTCCTTTCTTTAGCGAAAAGGAAGTGATGAAATTATCATGACCTATAAAATCATTTCTCTTTTTACAGGCGGCCAGCGACAAACCGGTTGCCAGCAGCAGAAAGAGGGTGGTTCTGTTTATATTGAATGGATTCATTGTAACGAAGATTATTACTTGTTTAAGTTAAGGTCGAAGGGAGCCCCTGTTTCCGTGGAGATCTCGCCTACGGCGGCGCCCTTGCCCGTCATGCCGGTATGCACTTTTACGAAATCGATATACTTCAGATTTGCCGGTGTTCCATCGGCCCTGATGGCGTCTTCGATCCGGAACGTAGTCGGTGTTGTGCCGTCCCCGACATTGTCAACATAACCCCAGGCATAACCCGCGCTGGTCTCCAGATCGCCGATCACCATGGTGGATTTGAGACCCGTGCCGACAAGGGTATAGGAGTTGGCATTGATAAACATCGGGAAGTAATAGGGCTGGGAATGATATTGATTGTAGTCTACCGATCCCTTACCCCCGAGGTTATCCACCCAAAGGACATCCTGTCCCGGAGCAGAAGGTTTGTAATAGGTGATGGCATATCGCTCGTTGGTCGCGGAGTTACCGGTTTCACTGCCTTTCAGCTCATACCAGGTATCGTCAGGAAGACCATTTCCGTTCTCGTCCTGGCTGACCCAGACAATGCCCGGTTCGGACCACTGTGGGAACTGGTTGCCGTTGATGCCAATATCCGGTTTGCCGGCAAGGTCGGAGACGCTGTGGTCGAAACCGGTTATGACATAACCGCCGTAGGCTCCCAGGCTGGTTATCCATTGCGTGTTATTCGGGGTCATTCCGTTTTGGAAATCCTGGAGTGCATCACTCGCCGAGGAATATGGACCATAGGCAGTGAATTGTCCCGGAGCCGGAATGAATTCAAAGGCGTTATTGGCGATGTACTTGCTGCCGGTCGAGGGTGCCCGGAAGAAAGTACCTTCCGCATCCACACACTCCACATTCACGCTTGCCGTGACACCTGCCGCGGTTACCGTGATAAGTGCTGTGCCTTTGGCAGCCGGCGTATAGGTCAGGTATACCGAGGTAGAGGATTGTGCGACGCCGTTCACCGTCCATTGAAACAGTGCCGGCGAGGGGATATGGGAGACCACCGGTGCGAGGACCAGGCTCTTGCCCAGCGGAATGCTTCCTCTTTTTGTGCTGACGTCTCCTGCCAGCCGGTAGTGCCCGTCATCAAAATACAGCTCGGGTGGAGGTGGCGGGATGAAGCCGAGCCCGAAGAGTTTAAGGTCCGAGCCGTCGCTGTTGGTAACCTGTAAGGTCAGGGTATTGGAGCCTTGTACGGTAGGGTGGGTGACATAAATGCTGTCGGTGCTGACGATGGTACCATTCAGGCGCCAGACATATTTTGCGCCGGCGGCGTAGGATACTATCGCAGGGATGCTGTTGTCCTGGCCCAGGAAGGCGATGAGGTTGGTCGGCATGTTTATCTGGGGCGGGAGCTTGTCTACCACGGTGACCTTTACCTGCTGTTCCATCGAGCCGTTCTGTGCGTCTACGCGGAAGGTGACAAAATATTCACCCACCTGTGAACCGTCGAATGGACAGGTGAGGTCGTGTGAGATGATCTTTCCATCCAGCTTCCAGGCAAAGACGGGGTTGACCGCATTGCCGACCTGTGCGGTGAGGGTACCCGTCGTTCCTATCTTCACCTTGTATTCAGTGGAGGAAAAGGTCACTGCAGGAGCGCCGTAAGCCGGCTTTTCATCGTGCTTGGAACAAGCCATCAGCTGCACAAAGAACAAACCCGGCAGCATCCATTTCCATTTTGTAAAAATATTCATTGTCTGATTTTTGCTGAGAATTATAAACCGCTTAGTCTGGTCCGGGTAAAGGCAAAGTGTGCAGGGATATCTCCCGCCTCTACGTCCCATTTGCGTTTTCCGTCCGGTGTGAAACAATAGACCCTGCCCGGATTGACATAGTCTCCGGCATCCGTTACGAAGATCTCTTTTGTATCGGGGTTGATGGCTAAGCCATAGGGGATGGCTATCTTCTTATCCGTGCCATCGGTGATGAAGCTCCTGGAGACGACGGTCTTGCGCTGTGTATTGATGATCGCATAGGTAATGGTATTCGAGTTGGTGATATAGCTCCATTCCGTACTGTAGACATAGGCGGAGTCACCGGAGATCGTCAGATTGCTGGCGGGAATATTCAGCACATCAGAAATCTTGTCGCTGGCATCGAGGATATAGGTATTGGCGGGGATAGTATAATAGTCTCCGCGGGACGTGACATAGATATTGCCATGACCATCCAGTCTTAGTCTTTCTAAGTTAATTGCCACGGTGATCTTTTTCAGCTCCTTAAACGTATTGAGATCGATAACAGAAACCGTATTGTCGTAATTGGGGACACGATAACCGCCGGAATTGGCGACATAGATCTTGTTGTCGCGGATAACCAGCTCTTCCGGCTGGTAACCCACGATACAGGTGTCTGTGACGGTGAGGGTGGCGGTGTCTACCCTGGCGACATAACCCAGTCTTGCATTGGGGTCGATCAGCACCGGACCGGCATAGGAGCTGACATAGGCATATCCTTTGTCAAAAGTAATATAACGGCAATTGGGGATCGTGATCGTGCCGATGTGTTTTGCGGTTCTCACATCCATCACCTCTATCAGGTTGGACACATTGATCACGGCATAGAGTCTGCTGCCATAGATCTGGATGTCGTTGCCTACATCTCCGAGCTCCTTCACCACACCGGGGTTACGGGTAGGGTAGATGTTCTTGAGATAGTTGCCAGCGTCGTAGTCAAAATAATCGAGCGAGGCCTTGTTGCTGCCCATATTAGCCTCGTTGAGGAGAAAGAACCCTTTTATCGATCCTGTGTCGCCGGTCGTTACTGGTGTGACGGTAGGTGGGACTATGCTGTCTGCGCCCTTACGGCAGGCGCAAAGGAGGCAGAGCAGGAGGAGCCAGTAATATTGTTTTGTCTTATTCATAAAGTTATATTGAATACAAATTTGATGTTGGTACCTGGCATGGGGTAGGATTGGACTACTTCGTACTGTTGATTCAGCACGTTGTTGACCTCTGCGGTAAGCCGGGCCTGTTTTTTTGCGATCCGCAATTCTTTTGAGAGCGAGAGGTCATGTGTATACCAGGGCTTGAAATAATTCTCGGGGATATTGGCGGTGGCTGTGTAGCGTTTGCCCGTATAGATAAAGCTGTAGTTGAGGCTCCAGCTTTTCCAGGTGGGGTTGATGATGGCCGAACCGCTATGCCAGGGGGTATAGGGGATCTGTCCGCCATAATAGGGGCTGGTCCTGTCGGTAAAGTCCTGCGCCTTCTGGTAGGTGTAGCTGAGGCGGGTGTTCACGTTGACGGTGTTTGCGATCAGCCAGTTGGTCTGGATGGCGACGTCGAGGCCGCGGATCTCGACATAACCGAGGTTGATCATCGTCCAGAGGAACTGATTGGAAGTAGGCATGGCGATGATCTTATTTTTTACCTGGTTGAAATAGGCGTCGGCCTGGAGTTCGATCCGGCGAAGACGGCTGTCGCTGAAATTGTGGCCATAAGTGCCACCGGCATCGTACTGGGTGGTGTATTCTGGTTTCAGCAGCTTGTTCCCGATGAAAGTATAGTAGAGGTCGTTGAGGGTAGGCATTCGGAAGATGCGTTTGTAAAACGCGCGGAAATTAATATCCTGTCCTGACCAGGGTTTGTAATTAACGATCACCGATGGGGTATACTCCTGTTTATCGGGGGCGGCGCTGGTGGAAGGAGTGGTGGTCTCATGGACAAAGGTGCCGAGCAAAGAACCCTGGACCTTTACCGGGGAAAGATCGAGGGATGTGGCGATTGCGGCCAGTTCGGTATACCGGCGGGGGTAACCGAAGTTGACGAGGTCGGCGTTGAGCGTATTGAACAGGAAGTCGGCGGAGACGTTGACACTCCACCAGGGCAGGATCGTAAAGAGGTTGGCGACGGAGCCGTAGGCTTCCTGCTGCCGGTAGTGATTGTTTACATAGATGGTGGTGATATCCAATCGGGGATCGGACAGGTAATGAAGATAGTCATAGGCGTATTTTGCATTCAGCCGGAGACTGTAGTGTGCGCTGAAGTTTTTTGTCAACCCAGACTGGAGGAAGAAATTATCATCCCATTGCCTGTCCTGATGAGTGAATACACCCGGCGTTTCTCTAACGGCTGCACCGGGATAACCCCGGTCGGAGGAATAGAAATAGGCTTTTGCTTTCCAGTCGCCGTTGTTGATAGTTCCGTAGAGACCGGTTTCGATGCGGTAGCTTCTTACGTCACCGTTCTTACGGGTTTCCGTCGTGTCATAGCCGTCCTTTTTTGCATAGCTGAATTTATATCTTCCGTTGGTGTAGAGGTATTCGGCATTAAAGGAGCTTTTTATCTTATCGCTTAGCTTGTGTTCCCAAAGGATAGAGGGATTGATCGTACCAAAGGAACCGGCCTTGACCGTTGCTTTTACATTGTCTTTTATTCCCGGTTGAAATTCAGGGGTTCGGGTGGTCATGTAGATAGCGCCGGCGGAGGCAAAGTCTTTTGCCGATTGAAAAATGGCGCTTTTTTGTCCGTTGTATAGTGAGATGGAGACCATATTGTCGAGGGAGAAACGACCCAGGTCGATGGTGCCGTTCTGCGCATTGCCCAGCTCAATACCGTCATAAAATACGCCTACGTGCTGGCTGCCCAGGCTTCGGATATTGATGGTCTTTAGTCCGCCAATGCCGCCATAGTCTTTTACCTGTACGCCGGAGAAATAGCGGATGGCGTCGGCGACGGAATGTGCGCCAAGGCGTTGGAGCTCGTTGCCGGAGAGGGTCTGGACCGGAACGATCTCTTTTGAAAGGCGGTCGCGTGCTACTACGACTGAGTCGAGGCTGGTTATTTTGACGGAGTCGGTCGCCCGATTGGGCGACCGGCTGCTGTCCTGCTGCTGCGCAAGCAAAAGAAGGCCTTTGCTGAAAAACAACAACAGTAGAATTGATTTGAGCATTTTAGGAGCAATCTGGAGTCTTAGTGAAATACCGTGATCGATGGAAACCAGTATCCGCTGTATGGCAGATCGCTGATCTGGGCGCCTGTTGTAGCGTTGTAGATCACGAGATCGTTGGTAGCGTAATGTGTGGTGCCGCCGGACTGGACTGTGGTGACGACCAGCCGGTCGCTGGATGCGTCATAACCGACACCGGAGCCATAGGTCTCGTTACCCGTTGTGACGGTAATAAAAGGGGCTGACAGGGAAGAGGGAGTGCCTACAACATATTTATAGATCGTCGTGCCACCTTGCCAGGTGCCGTTGGCAACGATAAAGATCGCGTTCTGCGCGGTGCTGGCGACGATCGAGCCGGGGTGCCAGGCAGCCCAGGAGTCGTAGGCGGTAAAGGGCAGCGTAACAGTTGTCGTAGCCAGGGTCGTAGGATCGATGCGGGTCAGTGTAGTGCTGCCGGCGCACCATACGGCTCCGTCGGTCGTCTTTGCAAAACCGACAGCCACACCGGCGATGGTTTTGACGATGGTGTTGGAGGAGTTCAGGATCACACAACCCGCGGAGGCCGACAGCGTGAAGACAAAATTCCCCGACTTGATCATATCTCCCACCTGTCCGGAGATGGAACTGCCTGCGAGCTTTGTGCCTACGGCAAGGGTGGTCAGGTTAAGCGGGTAGATCCCGGTTTGGCTGCTCACCAGGCCATGGGTTGCATCTATGCCTACGAATGCGCGCCAGTCGTTGGAGGATGATGCTGCGATGCGGGCGGATTCTACCAGTGTGCCTTCGTCGGCGACGACCAGCGGACCGCCTACTTTGGATACGAGATAGATCTTGCCGTTGAAGATCGTTCCGAATTGCAGGGTGGATGTGGCTGGATTGAGGTTCTTTGTCGGATTGGCGACGCCGAAGACGCTGTCCTGCAGTGTACCTGTGGCGTAGCTGTAAAAATTGACCTCTCCGGTCCCATGGCCATACCAACCTTCATTGATCAGGTAAAAACCGTTGGAGTAGGCACCGGTCACAAGTGGGGTCAGCGACGATTTGGCGGCAGCGGAAGTTTGCAGTTGAGGCTGGAATTGCTGGTCAAGGTTTTTTGTACAGGAGATAAAAAATGTACTGAAGACCAGGATCAAATAGGCTAAACGTTTAATGGATCTCATTGTCAGAAGGTTTATAGTTAATAATTAATGCCAAAGCTTAATTATGCTGACTTCCGGGAGCAGACCTGCACAGGTAGCTACAACCTCATGCTGCTGACTTGCGACAATGGAAATACAATAAATGGTATTTTCATTCCAGCTTCAATCCCCGGAAGCTATGAATTGTGATATGCCTTGGCAGGTCTTCTGACTTACTCCCTTTGGTCCTGTCTTCCCATTCCCTGCGGAACAGTGACGAAGGTGGACTTTCGTTGTCGGAGCTTACAGCTGCGGGACAGTTCCGGATTTACACCGGATTCCCATTTTAATCTGGCGCCGGATGGCGCAAGAACCAAAAGCGGTGCAAATATAGGGGGAAAGGATTAAGCTCCGAAATCTTTAGATTTTGCCTTTTGGACACCGGATTTTTATCGGGCCGCGATAACCATGGTGTTGTGGGAGCAAATTTTTCTATATATTTGTCCATAGATTTAGTAGACTAATATATTTTCTCGTCCCGATAAATAATATATAGGTATGACAAACAATATTTCCTGTCCGGTCGATCATGTCCCTATTTCTGAGAATCGTGTACGGATCACGGCCTTCCTGGTATTTCTAACTGCATTAACCTTTTTATTTACCGGCTACTGGCCGGTAGCCTTATTGCTGGCGCTTGATTTTTTCCTGCGTGGATTTGGCTATGGGGCATATAGCCCGCTCTTCTTGTTGAGCGGCTGGCTGGGTAAGCATATCGTTGTAAGTGTAAAATTTGTCGACCGTGCTCCGAAGCTGTTTGCTGCGCGGCTTGGCTTCATTTTTTCGGATTGCCTGCTGATCGCTGCGGCATGTGGGGTGAGACCGATGGCTTATGGGCTGGTTGCTCTGTTGCTGCTCTTTTCTTTCCTGGAATCGGTATTCGGGTTTTGCGCGGGATGTGTCTTTTATTCGGTTTTGAAAAAAGTGTTTCCAAAAACTACCGCGCTGTAAGTACATAAATTTATTTTATGGATCGGGTGCTTAGTACTAAATTCAATATGCTAAATCAATAATACCATGGCAGAAGAAATAAGAAAACAGACAGCGCTCGGAGATGTGGCGGCGAGACAATTAGCCATCGCTACCCGAACAGTTCCTCAGCTTTCCCGCATCACGCCGCGTTGGCTGACGCATTTGTTGAACTGGGTTCCTGTGGAATCGGGTGTTTTTCGACTCAACAAGGTAAAAGATGCCGACAACGTGGAGGTGGATTGTTCTTCGCGGGATGAGAAAGCGTTGCCGCAGACTTTCGTGGACTATATTGAAAATCCCCGCGAGTATAATCTCAGCGCCGTTAATACCGTGCTGGATGTGCATACCCGTGTCTCTGATCTGTACAGCAAGCCTTACAACCAGATCAGCGAGCAGCTGCGTCTGACGATAGAGATCATCAAGGAAAGACAGGAAAGCGAGCTGATCAATAATCGGGAATATGGATTGCTTCATAGTATCATTCCTTCTCAGCGTCTCAATACGAGAAAGGGGTCACCGACACCGGATGATCTCGACGATCTGATCAGCAGGGTCTGGAAGGAACCCGGTTTCTTTTTGCTGCATCCGCTGGCCATCGCGGCGTTCGGACGCGAATGTACGCGCAGGGGTGTGCCACCGCCCACCGTCTCTCTTTTTGGGTCGCAGTTCCTGACCTGGCGTGGTATTCCGCTGATACCTTCCGACAAGGTACCCATCGAGGATGGGAAGTCGAAGATCCTGCTGTTGAGGACGGGCGAAAGTCGCCAGGGCGTTATTGGGCTGTATCAACCCGGTCTGCCGGGCGAACAGTCTCCGGGTCTGTCCGTCCGTTTTATGGGTATTAATGATAAAGCTATTGCCTCTTATCTGATCTCTTTATACTGTTCTCTGGCTGTATTGGTGGATGATGCCATAGCTGTACTGGATAATGTAGAAATCGGCAATTACCATGAGTATAAATATTGAACATAATGAATGGTTTGATGCTGCGGGTTTGCAGCAGCTGGCCAACGAGCTTTTCAAGGAGCCACCCGGTGGGGGTGTTTCGCCGGCTGCTGCACTGCCTGGCGGTGTATCTGCTGCTGCTACGCAGCCTGGCGGGGTATCTCCGGCTGCTGCGCAGCGAAAGGAGAGCTTTGATATAAATGATCCGCAATCGAGTCTGCCCGATCCGCATTTTGCGGATGGCAAAGTTCCGGTTGCCGTGGCCGGCAGCGGCCGGCAGCCGTCATTGCAGGAGGCGCCCGCTTCGCCGCAGTCTTCTTTTCCGCTGCCCTTTGCAGCAGAGAATTCTTATGAACAGGAGATAGCCGATGTGCTCTCACGAATAACTTCTTTTTCGGTGACACCGCAGATCCCTTTCGCGGGTGCCGGTGAATCACCCTATTATTTCCTGAAAGAGAGTAATTTGCCGGAAACCGCGACAGCGGCCAGGGTACTGAGCAGCACTGTCATCGGTCCGACTGGCCCGGCGCAGCTGCCGACAGGTCTTGTACAGCCGCCATTCGATGTTGCGGCGGTAAAGAACGATTTTCCCATCCTAAAAGAATATGTCAATGGCCGGCGGCTTGTCTGGCTGGACAATGCTGCGACGACACAAAAGCCGCAGCAGGTGATCGATCGTATCAGCTATTTTTATCAGCACGAGAACTCGAATATCCATCGTGCTGCGCATGAGCTGGCTGCCCGGGCGACGGATGCCTATGAGGGTGCGCGTAAGAAGGTGCAGCAGTTTCTCAATGCCGGCTCTGTCAACGAGATCGTCTTTGTTCGCGGCGCGACGGAAGGCATCAACCTCGTGGCAAAAAGCTGGGGCGAGCAGAATCTCACCGCCGGCGATGAGATCATCGTCAGCCATCTCGAACATCATGCGAATATCGTCCCCTGGCAACAGTTGGCGGCGAAGAACGGCTGTAAGCTAAAGGTCATTCCTGTCGACGATAACGGACAGGTGCTGCTGGATGAATATTCCAGGCTGCTAAGCAACCGGACGAAACTGGTTGCTATCACGCAGGTCTCCAACGCCCTTGGGACCATTGTCCCCGTGAAACAGATCGCTGCTATGGCGCATGCGGCAGGTGCGAAGGTCCTGGTGGATGGTGCACAGTCCGTTTCCCATATGCGGGTCGATGTCCGGGATATCGATGCGGACTGGTTTATCTTCTCGGGTCATAAGGTCTTTGCACCCACCGGCATTGGTGTCGTATATGGAAAAGAATCTTTGTTGAATGAGACACAGCCCTGGCAGGGTGGGGGCAACATGATAAAGGATGTGACATTTGAACATACCCAGTATCAGAATGCTCCGGGCCGTTTCGAGGCGGGGACGGGTAATATTGCCGATGCGGTTGGGCTTGGCGCGGCCATCGACTATGTCAGCCGGCTTGGTATGGATAATATCGATGCTTACGAACATTATTTGCTGGCTTATGGGACGCGCTTATTAAAGAATGTGCCTGGTGTCCGCCTGATCGGTACTGCGGCCGACAAGGCCAGCGTGCTGTCCTTTGTGCTGGACGGATTTACCAATGACCAGGTGGGGCAGGCCCTCAACAAGGAGGGCATAGCGGTCCGCACGGGCCATCACTGCGCACAGCCGATCCTGCGTCGTTTTGGCCTGGAAAGTACGGTGCGTCCTTCTCTTGCGTTTTACAATACCTGCGCCGATGTCGATGCGCTGATCAATGTGTTATACCGGCTTCGTGCCGGGCGTGCTGGCTAGCGTTCCCGATCAGACGCCTATCGCCTAGTGATGCCCGTAATCCTTTTCTCCTGCTGTAATGGCCAGGTCCAGGACGTTCTGTTTCGGTGGAAGAGGGCAGGTAGCATAAGGCGTAAAGGCGCAGGGCGGATCATACGCTTTATTAAAATCAATGGTAGTGAGGCCATCGGCGCCGGGCTTCTTTACGGAAAGGAATCTCCCCGAAGGATAGGTGGTTTTACCGTTAGTGGCATCTGCAAAAATGATAAAAAGTTCATCGCCTTCTTCCAGTGCGTCGAGGGTATATTGTTTATCCAGGATAGAAAAGAACAGTTTGCCCGGTGTCTGTTGCTGACTGATCTGACCAAGGACATTGGCGATAGCAATGGTTTGTGGTTGTTGTTCTTTACGCAGGATTGCCCGGATCTTCCAGGCGCTGTCGACGGGAAACCGCTCGATATCTTTAAATGTAGTGGCCTGCGGGCTTTCTAAATTCCTCAGTCTAACACCGATCTTATCATCCCGCCGGATTATCGTCCAGCGGAGATTGCCATAAGAGACTACCGGGGGCCGGCTTGAATCGCTGGCAAAGATCACCGCCTCTTTGACGGCAGTGCCATTCACCCGGACATCTAAATTGTTTTGGATGACGAGCTTCACGGTATTACCGCTGCGCTCGAAATAGCCTGCTGAAGGAGCAATGGTACCTTGTGGGAAAACCAGCGCATTCCCGGCGTCGCTTCCAAAACTGTTCTTTCCTTCGTTCAGCCAGAACAGGCCGGCCAGGTTGAGCCATCCGTTGGCTGCTTTCAGGTTATTGATACGGGACCGGTGCCAGGATTCTATTTCCTGTGTATAAGTGGAAGAAGGCTGTGCTAAAAGATGGCCCCCCGATAGTATTAAGATAAGGGGCAATAAAAAGCGATGAGGATGCTGCATTAGTTTTATTTAAAGTCAGGAATAGGGAAAATATAACCTCCAAACAGTATATAGGACCAGATCAGCGTCCATATGATATTGAAGATCTGTGCACCGACAAAAGTGAAGGCGGGTCTTCCTCCCTGGATCTTCACCAGGTCGGCAAATTTTGCTTCGAGGCCGATGGAGACAAAGGCGAGCGCGAACCAGACCGTCCGCAGGCCGTTGAGCACCGGGGCAACGCTCTTGACGGTAGAGCTGCTCAGTAAAAAGGAGAAGATCAGCGAGACCCCGATAAAACCAAGCACAAACTTTGGAAATCTTTCCCAGACCAGCTTCAGGCCGGGTCTTTCGAGTTTAACTGCTGACACAGTTTCACCATCCTTTGCCTTTGGCTTCTTATAGGCCCACCAGATGGCGATAAAGAATGCGGCTACCCCAATAAATACATTCTGTGAGAATTTGGCGATAATCCCGGCCTTTACAGCGGCGGGTCCTACCAGCTGTCCCGCAGCGGCAACGGAAGCCGTCGTGTCAAGAGTACCTCCCAGCCATGCGCCACCGACTATCTCGGGGATATGTAAAACTTTGATGATCCAGGGCTGGATGATCAGCATCGGTATCGCCATCAGCAGGACCAGTGTCGTGACATAGGAGAGTTTCTTTTTGTCGCCGTTGATGGCGCCCGCTGCGACGATGGCCGCGGACACGCCGCAAATGGACACTGCTGAAGCCAGGATGACCCCGAACTCATCATCGACCTTCAATCGCCTGCTCAGCCAGAGCGAGAAGAACCAAACGGCGCTGACCACGATAATTGCCTGTACGATACCCGGCAGCCCGGCCTTGATCAGGTCCGAAGACAGAATGGTCGTACCCAGGATCACCAGACCGGTTTTGATATAAAACTCGGATCGCACCGCTTCTTTCAGCCATGCCGGCAGCGTTGCTGCATTGCCAAGCACCAGGCCGATCAACAGAGCAAAGACGACGTATTCCAGCCCGTAGTAGGCGATGGTCTTATTGCCGGCAAGAATAAAGGACAGGATGACAAATCCATAGATCGCCGCAAAACCGATGGAGAATCTTTTAACGCTTTTTCCCGAAAGGGCTATCGAGAATGAAGCCAGGGCCAGGAAGACCAGCCCAACCTCGAGGATCAGGAGCAGGTTTTTTGGGGCCAGGACTTTGCCAAAAAGATCGGCACCCGTGCTCCATTGATATACGGGAAGTTTTATAGCTATTCCGTTGTTATTGAATGCCAGCACCGAAAAGATGACGACGGCGCCGAGGATCACCGCCCACCAGTCTTCGGTCAGCGAGGCAAAAATGGGTTGTCTGACTGCAGTAAGATCTTGTTTGGCAGTTGGCTGTAAGGGAATATCCTGGTCCGGCATATTAGATGGTTTGAAGTTGAATGTTGCCGCAATATAACGGTTTTAATAATAGTCTACAAAAATGGTGGATTATATAATTATTAATTAAATCTATCCTAATGGGTAAAATATTTTGGAACTATCTATGTCGGTGTTTACCTTTACTCTATTAAATTAGTAGACTAATAGAGAATTTGTAAAACTAAGCTTATGAGCCGACCTGATCGCCGCGTTGTCCTTCTCTTTCTTTTCAGCTTCTTTTATTCATTTTTGTCGGGCCAGACGCCAAATAACAATAACATGACCCTGACGGGGAAAGTGTTCGACCAGAAGACCGGGGCGGGTCTCCCCGGAGCTACGGTTCATCTGAAAGGAACGACTCATGAGGTCGTGACAGACAAGGACGGCAGCTTTCGCTTTCTTACCGGTCAGAAATTACCCGTCGTCTTTGTCGTCAGCTATATCGGTTATCAGCGCAAAGAAGTGACAGAGAATATTTCCAGGCACATAGACATCGGCCTGCTGGAGACCGACAATCAGCTGAATGATGTCGTTGTAGTGGGATATGGGACCCAGCGGAAGAAAGACCTTACGAGCGCCATTTCTACCGTTAAGGCGGCGGAAGTCACCGGAATTCCGGTAGCCAGCTTTGACGCGCAGCTCCAGGGGAAGGCGCCGGGGCTACAGATCAATTCCAATGCGGGAGTGCCGGGGGATGGGATCTTTGTACGCGTTCGCGGCACGACATCGATCAATGCCGATAACAATCCATTGTATATCGTGGATGGGGTCTTTGTAAATAACACGAGTCTGCAGTCCGTTAATACCGGGGGCAGGGCTACTTCTCCGTTAGCCGACATCAATCCTGCGGATATAGAAAATATCGAGGTGTTGAAGGATGCCAGCGCAACGGCCATCTATGGCTCGCGGGGCGCCAATGGGGTGGTCATCGTAACGACGAAACGTGGCAACTACAATGCTCCCGCCCGTGTCAACCTCGATGTGTCGACTGGTGCGGCCTGGGCGCCAAAGCTCTGGGATCTCACCACAGGCCCGCAGCATGCTCTGCTGGAGAATGAGTTCTATGCTAATTCCGAGGCAGATGCCATTGCCGCAAACGACGCCGCGGGGATCACAAAATATAAAACACCGCCGTTCTCGGGGTCGGTCCTGAATCCAGGGGCTACGACTGCACGCGGTACACCGGATCTTCAAAAGACTTACGATCGCCTGCATGAAATATTCCACACGGGTAATCTGCAGAATTACAATCTGTCGTTATCGGGCGGTAACAAAGAGACGAAATATTATTTTGGCGGTGGTTATTCAAGACAGGAAGCGGATATAAAACCGCTGTATTTTCAACGGGCAAGCTTTAAGCTCAACATCGATCAAAAAGTCAATGATCATATCCAGGTTGGGGTCAGCAACAATTTCTCGCGGACCTTCCGTAACCAGGGACGATCCGGCGATGGCCCGGCGGGCGGTCTGCTCCAGGCGGCGCTGCATACCCCGACCTATCTCCCCGAGACCAATGCGGACGGCACCCCGGCAAGATGGGCCGGCTTCGACAACCTCAACGTCCTGTTGAAGAACTATGACGTGCATACGGTCAGCCTGCGATATATCGGGAATGTATACCTGGATGCCGATCTGTTGCCGGGATTAAAGTTCCGGACGACCTTCAGCGTGGACTACAACCACTATGACGAGTCTGAATACTGGAACAACCTGACTCAGCTGGGTGCGGCGCCGACCAACGGGCTGGCTACGTCTTCGCTGACACAGAATACGACCTGGATCAACGAGCAGACGCTCAGCTTCAAAAAGTCATTTAATGAAAAGCACAACTTTGGCATCCTCGTAGGAAATACGATACAGAGTAATATTGACGAGAACACCTTCGCGCAGGGCAGCGGTTTTCCAAGTAATTCTTATAAGGATATCGGCTCTGCGGCTACCCGTACCTCCTCGCAGACCTGGACAAAGGGGAATCTCGGCTCCTTCTTTAGTCGGGTGGATTACAATTACGACAGCAAATATTATATCGAGCTCAGTGGCAGAGCGGATGGGTCTTCCAAGTTCGGTTCCAATAACAAATGGGGATATTTCCCTTCCGTTGGTCTCTCCTGGCGGGCAAAGGAAGAAAAATTCCTTAAGGACGTCAACTTTATCAGCGACCTGAAGGTCAGAGGAAGCTGGGGTATCACGGGGAACCAGAACGGGATCAATAATTTTGCCGCGCAGGGACTATGGTCGGGCGGATATGGCTATCCGGACGGGAGCTCCGGCGACCAGCCCGGAACGGCGCCATTACAGCTGGCGAATCCCAATCTTAAGTGGGAGAGCACCCGTCAAACCAATATCGGTCTCGATCTGGGATTATTCAATGGCCGGATCAGCATCGATGCGAATTTGTATGATAAACATACCAGCAACTTATTGCTCGCCCTGCCCGTGCAGGCTACAACGGGTTTTTCCACGCAGTACTCCAACGCCGGGGAGGTGAGCAACAAAGGGTATGAGGTAGGGATCAATTCCTATAATATCCGCAATGGCGAGTTCCGCTGGCAGACAAATTTCAATATCTCAGGGAACGTCAATAAGGTCACGAAGCTGGCTACACCGATCTATCAGTACAACCGGAACTGGATCATCATGCAGCAGGGATCGCCGATGTATTCCTTCTGGCTTTATAAGCAGCTGTATGTCGATCCGAAGACCGGGGCCTCCGTTTTCCAGGGTGAGGTCAACGGTACTCTGCCTGTCTCGGCCAGACAGGTCCTTCATAATGCCATGCCCAAATTCTTTGGCGGGATCAGCAATACCTTCTCCTGGCGTGGCATCGATCTTAGCATTCTTTTCTCCTATGAATCGGGCAACTATACCTACAATCTGAATAAGTTCTTTGGCGAAGGCGGCGGTACGCGTGACGCCAACCGTGTCCTATTTGCCGACCAGCTCAACCGGTGGCAGAAACAGGGAGATATCACCTCTGTTCCAAGGGAGACAGCCTATGGGCTGAGCTATACTACCGATCAGAACAGCCGGTTCCTGGAGGACGGTTCGTTCATCCGGCTGAAGTCGCTGAACATTGGTTATACCCTGCCCGCGCGGATCAGCTCCAAAGCAAAACTGACGACAGTGCGGGTTTATTTTGCCGCAACCAATCTCTGGCTGCTGACAAAATACACCGGTCCCGATCCGGAGGCCAATGTCACAGGCATCCAGACGATACAAGGGCTGGACCTGGGGACACCACCACAGCCAAGAACGGTTCAATTTGGCCTGAATGTAACCCTTTAAAACAAAAGAACAACAACTCATGAATAAAGCTATTTATCGTATCACTGTTCTGCTGGTTTTGGTGGCAACTGTTACGACCTCGTGCAAGAAATTCCTGGCTGTTCAACCGGTAGACAGTGTATCCGACCAGGTTACCATCGTCGATGCCACCTCGGCCCAGACCGCTGTCAGAGGCGCCTACCGGACGCTGGCCAATGACAATTACTACGGGAGTCTTTTTCAAAGCTTCGGTTATCTTTCCGGCGATAATGTCCAGTGGACCGGCTCGCAGTCGATCATCCAACAGTTCATCACCCATAACATCACGTCCGACAACGGCAATATAGAAAGCGTATGGAGCGGGATCTATGCGACGATCAATATCGCCAATCATGTGATCACCAAGGTGCCGCTGGTCACCGACCCGACTTTGACGACGGCTCTTAGAAACCAATTGACCGGGGAAGGTTATTTTATCCGCGCGCTTGCCTACTTCGACCTGGCCCGGACCTGGGGTGGCGTACCGATCACGCTTACTCCCACGACCTCGCCGACCAGCAAGGATTCCCTGAAGAGAAGCACGGTGGCGCAGGTTTATGCGCAGGTGATTAGCGATCTGAATGCAGCCGACTCATTATTACCATTGCCAACGGTACAGAATCCCGTACGCGCCAACAAGGAGACGGCATGGGCATTGAAGGCAAGGTATTACCTGTATCAGCAGAACTGGGCACAGGCCGAAAACTATGCGAACCAGGTCCTTGCAGACACCAAGAATTATACCTTACTGACGCCTTATAGCTCTTTCTTCCAGCCGGCCAGCGCCGTCGCAACAAAGGAATCTGTTTTTGAGCTGTCTTACAGCACGACCTATCCAAACGGGCATCGTACGTACTGGCAGCCACCGGCAAATGGCGGGACCCGGCAGTGGGCTCCCAACGATGCTTTCGTGGCGCTGGTCAATGACCCCACCATAGGGGGTAACCGAAGCGCGCTGGTTGCAAAGACTTCCGCGGGTCTTTGGTATGGCAACCTGTATTATCGCAGTCCTGCAACCGATCCGGCTTATGTCATCCGGATAGCAGAGCTGTATCTTATCCGCGCCGAGGCAAGGGCCAATCTTAATGAACTGCCGGGGGCGCTGAGTGATCTCAACGCGATCCGCACCCGGGCGGGTCTTGCGGGCAGCGCTGCAGTGACGCAGGGGGATATATTGCTGGCCATCGAAAACGAACGCCGCATAGAATTCGCCCTCGAGCCTCATCGCTGGTTCGACCTCGTTCGTACGAATCGTGTTGCGGCAGTGCTCGGCGTGTCCGATCCCAACAAATATGTCTTCCCGCTTCCCCTTGCCGAAATTGGACTTGCAAAGGGGAACCTGACGCAAAATACAGGCTATTGAGTGTCCTGAATGAATGCTGAAATCAAATTAGTTCTTTGATTTTATTATTCAATGCTCTACAGACGATGATGGTGGGCCCATCGGAGGCGGCTTGCAGGAGCAGCCTTCAAACCACCTTTAGCTGCTGCAATTAAGAGTTGTGGTAGTGA
>Ga0307510_10000417_pt1 | contig 40763 bp, 33 predicted proteins | sample 12_EM_MG_FD_207224 | JGI IMG/M metagenome (GOLD analysis project Ga0307510, IMG submission 207224) | Populus trichocarpa ectomycorrhiza microbial communities from riparian zone in the Pacific Northwest, United States - 12_EM | ecosystem: Host-associated > Plants > Roots > Unclassified | place...
AAACATCAGCTACGAAATTGCGATGGGTTTATCTATCATCGCTTTATTGATGACCACCGGTACCTTAAGCCTGAAAGAAATTGCTGAGCAACAGCATGGCTGGCATTGGAACATCATTTATCAGCCTATTGGTTTTCTCCTGTTTATTGTCTGCGCTTTCGCTGAGACCAACCGTACGCCATTCGATTTGCCCGAGTGCGAAACGGAGCTGGTAGGTGGTTATCATACAGAATATTCATCCATGAAACTGGGTTTTTACCTGTTTGCGGAGTATATCAACATGTTCGTATCATCGGCAGTAATGGCTACGCTTTACTGGGGTGGTTATAATTACCCGGGTATGGATTGGGTGACTGCCCATGTTGGCCCTGTAGCCGGACCACTTATTGGTATGGTCGTGTTTTTTGCAAAAATATTCTTGTTCATCTTCTTCTTTATGTGGGTTCGCTGGACCATCCCGCGTTTCCGCTACGATCAGTTGATGGACCTGGGCTGGAAAGGCCTGATACCATTGGCCATCGCCAATATTATAGGAACCGGACTTTGGATGACATTTATGAAATAACTGAGGGAGAAATTAAATGGAATCATTAAGCAATAAAAAGAAGGTAATTGAATCAAAGCCGCTCAATTTTGCGGAGCGGATATACCTGCCTGCGATTATCAAAGGCCTGGCGATTACCATGAAGCACTTCCTGTTTAGGAAAGATGTGACTGTTCGTTATCCTGAGCAGAAACGCGAATTCTCTGAGAACTTCCGTGGTATGCATTCCTTAAAGCGTGACGAGAATGGTAAAGAGCGTTGCACAGCATGCGGGCTTTGTGCCTTATCATGCCCTGCGGAAGCAATTACGATGATTGCAGCAGAACGCAAACCGGGCGAAGAAAACCTGTACCGTGAAGAAAAATATGCAGCGGTATACGAGATAAATATGTTACGTTGTATTTTTTGCGGGCTTTGTGAAGAGGCTTGTCCTAAAGAAGCAATTTATTTGGATGGAGATATTGTCCCTGCTGATTACCTGAGAAAGGATTTTATTTACGGCAAGGATAAATTAGTGGAGGCGCCCTTAAATCAATAAAAGAAGTTTATAACTTTGCCTCACTTTTTGAGGCAAAGTTATATTGTAAAAAATAGGAATGAATATATTTTACTTTACCGCAATTTTGTCCATACTGTTCGCAGTACTGGTAATATCTGCAAAAAACCCCGTGCACAGTATTCTTTACCTTGTACTCACATTTTTCACATTCACCATACAATACATATTGCTTAATGCCCAATTTGTGGCTATCGTAAACTTTATTGTTTACATGGGGGCCATACTGGTGTTGTTTTTATACACGCTGATGCTCATAAACCTGAATAAAGAATCGGAACCGATGAAAACGAGTCTGGTAAAGGTTGCAGCAGTTTTGGGTGGAGGATGTTTATTAGTTGTTGTCGTAGCGTCGTTAAAGGCCACAGCTATTTCTGACCCCGTATTGTTTAAAAACCCCGACCTCGGTTTGGTAAAAAACCTGGGCAAAGTGTTGTTCGATGAATTTTTGCTGCCGTTTGAAATATCATCATTACTGTTGCTTTCGGCAATGGTAGGAGCGGTATTACTGGCTACTAAAGACCCAAAAACTACGTAATGGAAAGTTTATTTAATACTGCAAAATCAGTACCGCTGAATCATTACATTTTGCTAAGCGCTATCATATTCTCGATAGGTGTTATAGGCGTATTGATCCGCCGCAATGCCATCGTGATATTTATGTCGATAGAACTGATGCTGAACGCTGTAAACCTGTTGCTCACCGCTTTTTCGGTTTATCGTGGTGATGCAAGCGGGCAGGTTTTTGTGTTTTTTATCATGGCATTAGCCGCTGCCGAAGTAGCCGTGGGTTTAGCCATCATAGTGATGATCTACCGCAATACCAACTCGGTGGACATCAATGTGCTGAACAGACTGAAGTGGTGATCTGATTTCGGAAGTCGGATGTCCGATTTCGGAATTAAAATGCTTATTAAATAAATATAGACGTAAAACGTCATACGTATAACGTACAATATATAACATGGATAAATACATCTGGCTTATTCCAGTATTACCTTTAGCCGGTTTCCTCATCAACGGGATTGGCCGCAACACCTTCTCAAAAGGGGTTATAGGTTTTATCGGCAGCTTAGTAATTCTGCTTTCTTTCGGTTTGAGTATTGCTGCATTTTTGCAGGTAAAGTCATCCGGCCCTATCAATGTAAGCGTATTCGATTGGTTTAGTGTTAATTCATTCAAAGTACAATTTGCATTTTTGATCGACCAGTTAAGCGCTTTAATGCTGCTGATCATAACAGGCGTAGGTTTCCTGATCCATTTATATTCTGTAGGCTACATGCACCATGATAAAGGTTTTGGTAAGTTCTTCTCTTATCTCAACCTGTTCGTATTCTTTATGTTATTGCTGGTTTTGGGTTCAAATTACCTGGTAATGTTCATCGGTTGGGAAGGCGTAGGTTTATGCTCTTACCTGCTCATCGGCTTTTGGTACACCAACCCGGATTATGCCGACGCTGCAAAAAAAGCGTTCATCATGAACCGTATCGGCGACCTTGGTTTTATTATAGGAATATTCCTGATCATTACATTTTTTGGTAGCGTTACCTTCTCAGATATATTTCCGAAGGCAATCCACATGAGCCCTGCTGAGGTTCCGTTTACACTGATCACTATCTTATTATTCGTTGGCGCTGTTGGCAAATCGGCCCAGATACCTTTATTCACCTGGCTGCCTGATGCAATGGCCGGCCCGACACCAGTATCTGCACTTATACATGCTGCAACCATGGTTACCGCAGGTGTTTATATGGTAGCACGGTCAAATGCATTATTCTCTATGTCGCTAATTACGATGAACATCATCGCAGTGATTGGTTTAGCTACCGCAGTATTTGCCGCCTTGATCGCGCTTTCGCAAACAGATATTAAAAAGGTTCTGGCCTATTCAACTGTATCGCAATTAGGCTATATGTTTTTGGGTTTGGGTGTAGGCGCTTATACAGGTGCTTTCTTCCATGTATTAACCCATGCATTCTTTAAAGCATTATTATTCCTTGGTGCAGGCTCTGTTATCCACGCCATGAGCGACGAGCAGGATATGCGCATGATGGGCGGACTAAAAAGTAAGCTGCCTATAACTTTCTGGACAATGCTTATCGGTACTATCGCGATATCCGGTATACCACCCTTTGCAGGGTTTTTCTCAAAAGACGAAATACTTGCGGGAACATTTGCACATAGCACAACCATGTGGGTAATTGGTGTCATCACCGCCATGTTCACCTCGTTCTATATGTTCCGGATGCTTTACCTTACTTTTTATGGTAAATTCCGTGGAACATCAGAGCAGGAGCATCATTTGCACGAGTCTCCGTCAACTATGACCATTCCACTGATTGTATTAGCTGTGTTATCTGTATTTGGAGGGTTTATAGGAATACCTGGTCATCATTGGCTGGAACATTTCCTTGAGCCAGTATTTGCGCCATCCGCATCTATATTGCATCATACAGAATTAGCCGCATCAACAGAATATTTACTTATGGGCGCATCTGTTGTCGGAGCATTGGCAGCATTAGCTTATGCCTATGTAAAATATGTGAAAAACAATCATGTGCCTGTCGCTGATAGCGAAGAGCGTCCCGGACCGGTCAGCCTGTCCTATCATAAATTCTATATCGACGAGATATATGACTTTTTGATACGCAAACCGCTTGATGCACTATCAGTATTCTTTTACAAGGTGGTGGATCTGTTGGCTATTGATGGATTTATAAATGGCTTAGGTAAACTTTCGGTGAAGTCGAGCAAAGGCTTGCGCCTTTTGCAAACCGGTAATGTGGGCTTTTACATCTTTATGATGGTGGCGGGCATTATTGCCATATTGATTTTTAGTTTAGTGAAGATATAACAATAAGCGTTTACGATATAAAAAATGACAGTTAGTATTTTAATCTTTTTGCCGATTGTTGCAGCACTTGTTGTTCTATTATTTAAAGGTGGGACGGCCAAATATATCGCTCTTGCATTCGCAGTAGCCGAACTGGCCATTGCCGGGTATTTTTTAAGCAATTTTATTCCTAACGATACCATCCAGTTTGGTGTTATCGCCAAGTGGATGCCCAAAATAGGTATATGGTTTAATGCAGGTATTGACGGTATCAGCATGATCATGGTGTTGCTTTGCACCCTGCTTGTGCCGTTAATCATTTTAACCACCTTTAAACACCAGTATAAGGCTGTATTTTATGCTTTGATATTGTTTATGCAGGCAGGTATGCTGGTTGTATTTACAGCATTGGACGGCTTCCTGTTTTATGTGGGTTGGGAAGCAGCGCTGATACCGATCTACTTTATCTGTGCGATGTGGGGCGGCGAGAACAGGATACGCATCAACATAAAATTCTTCATTTATACATTTGCAGGTTCACTGTGTATGCTGTTGGGTATCATCTACCTGTACATGCAAACCCCGTCAAGATTATACGACCTGCACGAATTTTATAATCTTAACCTGACAGCTCATCAGCAAAGCTGGATATTTTGGGCGTTCTTCTTGGCATTTGCCATCAAGATGCCGATATTCCCTTTCCATACCTGGCAACCCGATACGTATACCGAAGCGCCATCGGCCGGTACAATGATGTTATCAGGTATTATGCTTAAAATGGGTATCTATGGTGTTCTCCGCTGGCTGGTACCTATTGCCCCACTCGGTGTGCAGAAATGGGGAGAGATGGCATTGATATTATCTGTAATCGGTATTGTATATGCGTCTGTTATCGCATTTAAACAAAAAGACGGCAAGCGACTTGTAGCATATTCATCCATTGCTCACGTTGGGTTGATTGCTGCGGCACTGTTTACCTTTATGCGCCCGGATGGTTCCTTTGTATGGACATCACAGGGATTACAGGGTGCATTGATCCAGATGCTGAACCACGGTATAAACGTTGTCGGCTTATTCTTTATATGGGATATCATCAGCCGCCGTCTCAACACCCGCGAAATAAGCGAAATGGGTGGTATCGCCAAAGTGGCCCCTAAATTTGCCCTTGCGTTTTTGATCATCACATTAGGGACTGTGGCTTTACCATTGACGAACGGGTTTATCGGGGAGTTTCTGTTATTAAATAGTGTGTTTCAATACAATATATGGATAGCAGCAGTTGCTGGATTAACTATGATATTTGGCGCTGTATATATGCTGAGAATGTATAAAGGCGTAATGTATGGCGAAACGAATGCATTGACAGCTACCTTTACCGATATAAGCGGTTCAGAGGTTATTGTACTATCGGTTATTTGTGTTTTGATAATCGTGATCGGGGTGTATCCACAGCCGGTGCTGCGTATTTCAGAAGCCTCTGTGAATGGCTTAATTCATTTTGTTCAAACTAAGGCAATACCGGTAAAACCATAAGAATTTAGAGAGATGAATACTTTAATCATATTATCCGTTTTACCAATACTTGTTTTGTATTTAGGGTTGTATAAAGCTAAAGGTGCTTTATTGCCTGTTACCATAATAGGTTTACTTGGAGCGTTGGCCGCAGCTGTGATGCAGTGGAATAGTGGTGCACAGCCTATTTATCATGGTATGATGCTGTTTGATAATTTTGCGATAGCCTTTTCAGTAATTACCATTACATCTACTATATTGATATTACTGCTTTCAAAGGAATATTTTGAAAAGATAAGCACCCATGTTGCGGAGTATTATGCGATCATCCTGTTTTCATTGGCGGGGATCATCGTCATGCTTTCCTACAATAATTTAACGATGCTGTTTATCGGTATCGAAATTATGTCTGTAAGCCTTTATATCCTGGCAGGTATCAAAAAGAGCGATTTTGCGTCGAACGAAGCTTCATTAAAATATTTCCTGATGGGGGCATTCTCCACGGGATTTTTACTATTCGGGATCACGCTGATCTATGGTGCCACAGGTTCATTCAATCTGCAGGTGATACGCGACTGGGCGCTGGCTCATCCAAAAGGTATCGATCCGCTGTTCGGTACAGGTATCATACTGATCATTGTTGGGCTTTGCTTTAAAGTAGGTGCCGCGCCGTTCCATTTCTGGACACCGGATGTTTATGAAGGTTCGCCAACGCTGATCACTGCCTTTATGTCGACAGTTGTAAAAACAGCCGGTTTTGCTGCTTTCCTGCGCCTGTTCTCGGTATGTTTTGCACCTATGTCCGAATTTTGGATGCCTGCGTTGCTGATCATCACTATCATTACTTTATTTATTGGCAACATAACGGCATTGTACCAGCAAAGCTTTAAACGCATGCTGGCATTTTCAAGCATTTCGCACGCCGGGTATTTATTGTTTGCAATAGTGGCCTTAGGGGCAACGTCTGCAAATTCGGTATTTATGTATTCTACTGCATATTCTATCGCATCTATCATTGCATTTGGTGCATTAATACTGGTTCACCAGCAAGCGGGGAGTGACAACTTTGATACGTTTAACGGACTGGCGAAAAAGAACCCTTTCCTGGCTTTGGTACTGACGGTGTCTATGCTGTCATTAGCGGGAATACCACTTACAGCAGGTTTTATCGGTAAATTTTTTGTGTTCTCAGGAGCGTTGGAACAATACCATACAACCCTGGTTATTTTGGCTGTGGTAAATGCTATTATCAGTATTTTCTACTATTTCAGAGTGATCATTGCCATGTATTTCCGTAGCAGCGAGCGCGAAGAAGTAACTGTACCGGGGTACTTTAATTTTGTATTGGGATTGGCAGCTTTAGTAACCATCATCATAGGTGTATATCCGGGTTTTATCTCAAACCTCATTTAATCCGTAACTACAGTACTATTAATTAATTTTATATTAGTAGTTTTACGGTGACAGTGAATGGAACAATTCTGGGAACAACTTCAAAATTTAACAGACGCTCAATCCATTATAAGCAAGGGGGGATTCTATCTATTGCTTATCGTTATTTTTGCTGAAACGGGATTGTTTTTTGGCTTCTTTTTACCCGGAGATTATTTGTTGGTTTTAGCAGGGCTGCTGTGCGCCACTCATATACTTGATGTAGACATATTCGTATTACTGGCATCACTGATCATGGCGGGTATTTTGGGTAATTATACGGGCTACTGGTTTGGTTACCGAACGGGCCCAATGCTCTTTAAACGTAACGAATCATTTTTCTTTAAAAAGCGTTATGTTACCATGGCCGAAGAGTTTTATGCTAAATACGGTGGCATGGCATTGGTTTTAGGCAGATTTTTCCCTATAATTAGAACTTTTGCCCCTATCTTTGCAGGCGTAGTTAAGGTGAATTTCAGGAAATTTACCTTATATAATATAATTGGAAGCGCAACCTGGGTATGTACTTTAACTTTGGCGGGGTTCTTTTTAGGAAAAAAATATCCTGACGAAATTAAGTTTTACCTCAAGTATGTGATATTGGGATTAATTTTAATAACATCTATCCCGTTGTTGATTGCTTATCTGAAAAAGACTTTTAAGTCAGAAACAACGAAATAAAAATTTATAACTATAATAGAATAATGAGTACACAACACCCCTGGCACCAGGTTTCACCGGGCGAAAATATGCCCGAAATAGTAAATGCGATAATTGAGATACCAAAAGGGTCTAAGGCCAAATATGAAATAGACAAAGAATCGGGATTATTAAAATTAGACCGTGTTCTTTTCTCATCGGTGATGTATCCGGCTAATTACGGTTTTATACCCCAAACTTACTGCGATGACCATGACCCCCTGGATATATTGGTGTTATGCTCAGTGGATGTGTTCCCGATGTCAATAATTGAAGCCAAGGTTGTGGGTGTAATGCACATGGTGGATAATGGCGAACAGGATGATAAAATCATCGCGGTAGCAAAAAATGATATGTCAGTAAATTATATTAATGACCTTAATGAATTGCCGCCTCACGCGATGAAAGAGATCGTTCGTTTTTTCCAGGATTATAAAAAACTGGAAGGTAAGAACGTAACTATTGAACACCTTTTGGGTTTGCGTTATGCACATAAAGTGATCACTGAAAGTTTGGATCTGTATAAGTCAACTTTCCCGTCGTACCAATAAATTAATAAATGGGCCCTGATTTAGAAATTAACGGTTATTATATCCTTCTCACCGGGTGCCTGGTATTATTAAATGGCTTTTTTGTGGCTGCAGAATTCGCCATGGTAAGGGTAAGGGGTTCGCAGATAGAGATCAAAGCAAAAGCCGGCAGCAGCACAGCAAAAATTGCCAAAGGCATAATGGCCAACCTGGACGGTTACCTGGCGGCCACACAATTGGGTATTACTATAGCGTCGCTTGGTTTAGGCTGGGCAGGGCAAGAGGTAGTGACCAAGCTGATGCTTAATCTTTTTTCACTATTCGGCGTTATCATCACTTCACATATCATTATCAATATCAGCCATGTGGTTGCATTTTTGCTGATAACGATATTGCATATTGTATTCGGTGAGCTGGCGCCAAAATCATTGGCCATACAGCGGTCCATACGTACGGTAATGACCATTGCTGTGCCACTGCGTTTCTTTTTCATAGTATTCAGGCCGTTCATTTGGTTTTTAAACGGATTTGCCAATCTGATGCTAAATGCATTTGGAATAAGTACAGTGCCGGGCAGCGAGGCCGCACACAGCTCGGAAGAGTTACAGTATTTGCTGGATCAGGGTAAGGAAACCGGCGCCATTGATTCGACCGAACACGAGCTCATCCAGAATGTATTTGATTTTAACGAGCGTGTGGTTAAAAACATTATGGTACCGCGTACTAAAATATCCGGAGTGGAGATAGATACGGGCCAGGATGAGCTGTTAGAGATCCTGATCACCGAAGGTTATTCGCGTATGCCGGTTTACGAGGAAACTATCGACAAGATCGTAGGTATCGTACATGCTAAAGATACTTTGCCCTTACTTGCACGTAAATCCACTTTCGAACTAAAGGATATTATCCGCAAACCCTACTTTATTCCCGAAACAAAGAAGATCAACGATCTGATGGCTGAGTTGCAGCAAAAGCGTATCCAGATCGCTATTGTATTGGACGAGTTTGGCGGCACCGCCGGTATGGTTACATTGGAAGATATTGTAGAAGAATTGGTTGGCGAGATTCAGGATGAGTATGATGAAGAAAAACCAATAGTAGAGAAGGTAAACGAAACAGAGTTTATCGTTAATGCGCTTGCGCCAATATATGACGTGAACAGTCATTTACCACATGACCTGCCCGAAGACGGCGACTACGACACGGTTTCCGGATGGCTGGGCGATATATTTGGTAAAATACCCGATGTTGGCGAACAAAAGGAATCAAGCGGCTATAATATTACGGTACTGAAAAAATCCGACCAGAATATTGAATCGGTAAAGCTGGAACTATTGCTGAACGCGGAAGATACTGTTGATCTGCATTAAACGGCACGGAAATGCAACTCTTTTATACGCCTGATATTGATGCTGCATCCTCTACTTACTACCTGAACGAAGAGGAAAGCAAGCACTGTATAAAGGTATTGCGCCTGCAGAGGGGCGACCAGGTTCAGCTGATAGACGGCAAAGGGAGCTTTTATACCGCAGCCATAACCGAACCGCATCCAAAACGGACACAACTTCAAATCATCTCGGTTCAAAAAGATTTTCATAAGCGGAATCATTACCTGCATATTGCCATTGCACCTACAAAAAATATTGAGCGGTTGGAATGGTTCCTTGAAAAAGCAACAGAAATTGGTATTGATGAAATATCCCTGGTCATCTGCCAGCGATCAGAACGCAAGGAAGCGAAGACAGATCGACTGAATAAAATCATTACGTCGGCTATCAAACAATCGCTTAAAGCCTGGCACCCCGTTTTAAATGAACCAATTGCGTTCAGTAAATTAATATCTGCCCCATTTGATGGGCAAAAATTTATTGCGCATTGCGAGGATGGAGAGAAATTCAGCCTGAAAAATGAAGTAAAACCTTCGGGCAGATATTTAATATTAATAGGTCCGGAGGGGGATTTTACACCAAAAGAGATCGGTGATGCCTTAAATAATGATTTTAAAGCCATAACTTTAGGTGAAAGCCGTTTAAGAACGGAAACCGCAGCCCTGGAAGCTTGCTTCGAAGTGAATTTTTTAAACCGTATATGAAAGCATTCTCATTTTTAGCCCTACTGTCATTAATATGCTTATGCAGCTTTGATACACCGCCAACCTATAAAATGGCAAAGTTGAAATACAATGGCGGAGGGGATTGGTATGGTGACAGGACTGCATTGCCTAACCTGATCAAATTCTGTAATGAAAATTTAAAAACCAATTTCCAGGGAGAGGACGAAGTGGTGGAAGTGGGAAGCGCCGAAATATTTAATTACCCGTTTGTTTTTATGACAGGGCATGGCAACGTGATCTTCTCGGACCAGGAGGTCCGTAACCTGCGTAAATATCTTACCGGTGGCGGCTTTCTGCATATTTGCGATAATTACGGGCTGGATAAGTTTATCAGGCCGCAAATGAAAAGGGTTTTTCCTGAACTTGATTTTGTGGAATTGCCGCTGAATTATCCTATCTATCACCAGAAATATGATTTTCCGAATGGCTTGCCAAAAGTGCATGAACATGATGGCGGTCGTGCGCAGGGGTTTGGGTTGATCTATAAAGGCAGGCTGGTGTGCTTTTATGACTATGAGTGCGATTTGGGGAATGGATGGGAAGATTATGGCACTTACGCCGGTGATACGCAGGAGACCCGCTTAAAAGCGCTTAAAATGGGCGCCAACCTAGTGCAGTATGCGTTGACGCAATAAGCTAAAGATTAGTGATTGGAGGTTAGAGATTAGGAATCGGTTAACTGCGGATCAGTTAATATTTAAAGCACGTTGTTGAAAAAAGGAATAATTTCCATCTTTATACCTAATCTCTAATCACTAATTAACTAATCTCTAACGTCCATGTATAAACTAAAGATAAACGATAAACAGGAATATAAGGTTGAAAAAAGCAGCGACAAGTTATTGATCAATGGTAAACGGATCGATGTGGATATTCAACAATTGAATGCCAATTCCTATCATATTATTAATGACCTGAAATCCTATAACGCCGAGGTGATCAGCTTTGACAAAGAAACTAAAACTGCTCAAATAAAAGTCAATGGCAATATTTATACTGTGGCCGCACAGGACCAGTTTGATATCCTGCTCGACCAATTGGGCCTCAGTTCGTTAAACGCTGCAAAGGTGAGTGAGATAAAGGCACCTATGCCGGGGCTGGTGCTTAAATTGTTTGTTACCGAAGGCAGCGAAGTAAAAAAAGGGGATAACCTGTTTATACTGGAAGCAATGAAGATGGAGAATATAATTAAATCACCCGCAGATGTTACCGTTAAAACCGTGAAGATAAAGCCGGGTGATAAAGTAGAAAAAGGACAAGTATTATTATTATTTGGGTAGAGACACGATGCATCGCGTCTCCGCAAAACGAAAAAGGTGCACCATAATCGGAGCACCTTTTTAATTATGAAGTGATATCAGATTTATTTTGCTTTATAGTCTTTAGCTTTTTTAACACTGTAGTGTGGTTTGCCTGATGGGCTGATCTCAGGAGCGCCAACCATGGTCATTGCGCAACGGAAACCTACTTCGGCACTTGATTCATCCTCGTCCATAAATCGACGTGTTGCAGGGTTTAACCAGTAAGCCAGGTCATTCCATGAACCGCCCTTGTAAACCTTTGAATGATCATTAACCAAAGTGGTTGTACCATACAAAGTAGTATTTACAGAGTCTGCCGCACCCCTCATATCAGGGTTATAAGCTTTGCCAGAATATTTTACACCTGTGTTTGCATTAACAGAGGCTGCCGGCTGTGCACCGTTTGGTTGCGCACCGTTTGCATTTGGTTGTGCTCCATTTGGTTGTGTAGCCCCTTGTTGTTGTGCCTGCTGCAATGCGATCAGGTCACTGTATTTCATCTTTTTGCCTGATTTTGCAGGATCCTTGATAGGTTTGCCATATTTATCCTTGGCATATAAACCTTTGCTCGGATCAGCAAGGCGCTTGTCTTTATACTCGTTACCACGGAAAGGGTTGAAGTCTTCAAACTCTTCAAATGAAGTCTGGCGATAAGTATCCTGAACCCATTCGTTCACGTTACCGGCCATGTTATACAAACCAAAGTCATTTGGTGGGAATGAACGTACATTTGCGGTAATATCCGCTTTATCATTCAAGTATCCGCCAACACCCATGTTGTCACCCAAAGCACGTTTAAAGTTGGCTAAAATTAAACCGCGTGTTTTCTTTTTAGGTGAGCGAACGCCTAAACCATTCCAAGGATATATTTTGTTCTCGGTAATATTTTCAAATTCGGTGTTGCCAATCAATGATAATGCAGCGTATTCCCACTCTGCCTCTGATGGAAGGCGGTAACCTTGTTTCAGGATACCATCTTCAACACGTACGGGCCTAACGGGTTTAGCACCACCTTTACCATTGGCGCCCGTTGTTGCTTTTGCATTAGGGCTGATATCCGGCATCATCTTTTTACCATCAATGCCAGGACCTTTATATTGGCCATTCAGATAAATATCAGTATTAAAAGGATCTTTGGTCATAGCGGCCTGAGTTTGTGCCTGGCCTTTGCCTTTAGGGCCTTTGCCCGAAGCATCCTGCCAGCTGGCTAACCTGCCGGTTTCACGCAGAATGTTTTCATTCATGCGGTCAGTCCTCCATTGGCAATAGTCCTGTACCTGGTCCCATGTTACACCCACTACAGGATAATCCTGGAATGCCGGGTGACGAAGATAATTGTCTACATATGGGTCATTATAAGATAGCGGTCTGCGCCATACTAAAGTATCGGGCAGCGCATTATAGTAAAGTTCATGATCGTCTGAGAAAGTAACGCTTATCCAGTGCAGGTAGTCCAGCCAATCCTGGTTTGATACCTCTGTCTCATCCATATAGAATGAGGGAACGGTCACCCTGCGGCGAACATTGTTATAATCATAGGTGACGTCCTGGTCAGCGCTTCCGCCCATTACAAATGTACCACCTTCAATTGGGACAACGCCAGGTCCGGGGGCAGGATGCGCTTGCTTAAAACGCTCGTAACCGCCATTATACTTATCATTATAAGTTATACCAGTTTTTTGTGATTGCGGGCGCTTACTGCAGCTGCTTAACAAGGCTCCTAAACCAAACAGCACTAAAGCAGTTCTCGTAAAAAGTATTTTCATATTTTTACTTTTTTTAATAATGGGTAAATCTAAAAAAATTGAATTAATAATTAAAATATTTAAACTCAGTTTGGTACATTATCAAAACTGAATGAACCTTTATGTGACTTTAAACGTAAAAATTCCCATTGAGTTACACAAATCTATTTTTTTTGATTTATTGCGAAAATATTTATCTCCTTTTATTCCTATTAAATTTTCAATTGATTAGAACAAAAGCGGATAGGAGTTTTTTAACATTAAATATATAAATAATAAGCTATATTGCACCATAATGAAGTTTTTCTATTTAAAAACCAAAAAGACCTTATTCTGTATCTTATTTTTGCTGCCGTCCTTATCGTTCGCACAAATAATTAATAACGGCGGAACAACGAATACGAATGGCACCAATTCAACTGCAATACCAACAGCAGTTCCATTTTTATTGATAACTCCCGATTCGCGGTCCGGTGGTATGGGGGAAGCCGGTGTTGCTTTATCGCCTGATGCCAATGCGAATTTTTGGAACCCATCAAAACTTGCTTTTATCGAGGGCACCGACAATGTATCCGTATCTTATAGTCCATGGTTACGGTCGTTGGTTCCGGATGTAAGCCTTTCTTACCTGGGTTATGCCCACAAGCTTGACGAGCGTAATACACTTGGTGCATCGATACGTTACTTTAATCTTGGTTCTATAAATCTAACAGACAATAGCCAGAATAACCAGGGTACATATACACCTAATGAATTTTCAATTGATGGCAGTTTTGCCCGTACTTTTGGCGAAGATTTTTCGCTGGGCTTAAGTTTGAGATACATCCACTCTAATTTATACACAGGTGTATCTTCTTCGTCAACCCAGCAAGCTAAACCGGGTAACGCGGTTGCCGCTGATATCTCTTTGTTTTACAAAAAGAAACTTCAGGAATTTGGCAACGACGCTACTTTTGCATTTGGTACCAATATATCCAACATAGGTTCAAAGATCAGTTATTCTGATAATGGTACAAAGTATTTTTTACCTACCAATTTAAAACTCGGTATTGCTAACACATTGAACCTCGATGAGACTAATCAGCTTACTTTTGCGCTTGACTTTAATAAATTGATGGTACCAACGCCTCCAATAAGGGACGCCGACGGTAATATCATAAAAGGAAAAGATGATAATGTTTCTGTACCTTCAGGTATATTCGGTTCGTTTGCCGATGCACCGGGCGGTTTTAGTGAAGAACTACAGGAAATCAGCATTTCGCCGGGCGTGGAATACTGGTACAATAAAATGTTTGCATTACGGGGAGGATACTACTACCAAAACCCAAATAAAGGCGGACTGCATTATTTTACAATAGGCACAGGCTTTAAATACAGCGATTTTGCCTTCGATTTTTCATATATCGCCGCCAGCCAGCAAAACAGTCCTTTAGCTAATACTTTGCGTTTTACTTTATCTGCTAACTTTGGCTCTACTAAGGAGCAATGAGTAAAATAAAAGTAGGATTTGGTTTTGATGTGCACCAGTTAAAAGAGGGCCATCCATTTGTTTTAGGCGGTGTTGATCTTGAGCACCGTTCCGGTGCGTTTGGCCATTCTGATGCCGACGTATTACTTCACGCCATTTGCGATGCGTTATTAGGAGCCGCTAATCTGCGCGACATCGGTTATCATTTTTCAAACAAGGATGAGCGCTGGCGTGGGATAAGCAGCTTGATATTACTACAGGAAGTAACCCGCTTGCTCAGCGAAAAAGGATGGGCGATAGGTAACATAGATGCCATGGTATGCCTCGAAGCACCCAAGATAAACCCGCATATTCCTGCCATGAAAGTGCATATAGCAAAAGCGGCGGGAATTAGTGAAGATGATATCTCCATCAAAGCAACCACCAATGAGCAATTAGGATTTATTGGCCGCGAAGAAGGTGTAGTAGCCTATGCAGTTTGCCTGTTAGAGAAGTCTTAATTCTTATTATCCAACTTATTCGGCTTTCAGAGCTTTTTCCTTCATTGTCACACCCCCCGTCCGCTTTAATACGCCCCAGCCGCTTAGCTCACCTTTTAATGCTTTACGTATCGATTTAAACAATACATAATACATCAACTGGCGCCATATAAAACGCTGCGGGATAATGTACACCAGCTTTCTGTAATCCTCGCGTTCCATACGGAATGCAATAATAGCCACCAGGAAATCGATCAGTACAAAGGCTACATAATAGGTTAATATCTTACCTGGTTTATCGCCGAACAGGCCAATGATCATCATCAAATCAGCCAGTGGCGAGAATAGCGGTAAAATGATCTGGAAGATCAGGATATTAGGCATGCCCACCATCCCGAAGAACTTGTATTTCTTGTTAAACAAAGCGTCCCGGTTTTTCCAAAAACTCTGGATTACCCCAAAACTCCAGCGAAAACGCTGTTTGAGCAGAGCGCTTAATGTTTCCGGCGCTTCGGTGTATGCAATGGCTTCGGCGCAGTTTTTTACGATGAAGCCCTGTTTTAATATCCGCATGGTCAGGTCACAATCCTCGGCTAAAGTATCAGAAGTAAAACCTCCTGCCTTAAATATTGCCGATTTGCGGAAGGCGCCTATTGCACCGGGAACTACCGTTATGCTATTGATCAGGTCGAATGCCCGGCGGTCCATATTCTGAGCGGTAATGTACTCAATAGACTGCCAGCGGGTGACCATGTTAGTTTCGTTACCCACTTTTACAGTTCCCGCTACCGCCCCTATTTCTTCATCAGTAAAATAGGTCATCAAATGATAAATAGCATCATTTTTTAATAACGTATCAGCATCAATACAAACAGCATAATCGTATTGCGCATGGGTAATACCGAAGTTTAAAGCAGAAGCTTTACCGCCATTGGGTTTGGTAAGCACCCTAACTGACGGATGATGGCCGTAAGCTTCATTGACAATTTCGAAAGTTTTATCTTTTGATCCGTCATCTACAAATATGATCTCGAAATTTGGGTATTCTAATTTTAAAAGGCTCTGGATAGTTTTTATGGCGGTAACTTCCTCGTTGTATGCCGGTACAATAATGCTTACCGGAGCAAGCACTTTATCACTAAGCCTTTCGGCTTTTTCTTTTTTATCCTCATAATATTGCCTTACCGCTAATATACCGATCAATACGATACGGCCTATTGCCAGGAAGATGGCCGAAAGGAACAGGTAAAGCATAAACCAGTTGCCATAAAAGAAGCCCTGTATAAAAATGTCATACAAAGTACCCATAATACCGCTGTTGGCATCGTCCCTTATAGGCGGCATCAGGTCCTCTTTGGTTTTATGCAAGACATCGGCAATGGTGGTAAATTTATAACCATGACTTTTAAAGAAATGAATGATCTCCGGAAGCGCCTTTACAGTTTCTTCACGGGTATCACCTCCCGCATCATGTAGCAATAGCATTGATCCGGCATCCTTTTGCCTGATAACACGCGCCACAATGCTATCGGCTGTTACGCCGGGTTGCCAGTCCCAGGGGTCAATGGATTCACCAATGGTGATGTAGCTTTGATTGCGGCTCTCGGCTACCGGGATAACTTCCGCAAGGGTTTGCGGCTCAGCATCAGCATTGAACGGCGGCCTGAACAATATGGTACTACGCCCGGTAACCGATTCGATCAGCTTGCGGGTGGCATTTAATTCAAGATTTACCCGCTGTACACTGACAGCAGATATATCCGGGTGGAAGAAAGTATGGTTGCCTATTTCGTAACCCTCTTCATACTCCCGTCTAAGGATCGGAATGTTCTTTTCGGCCATTGACCCAACCACAAAGAACGCTGCAGGTACATTTTCTTTTTTTAATATATCGAGTATCCGTGGGGTAAAATCAGCATCGGGACCGTCATCAAAAGTCAAAACGATTTTGCCGGGTGCATAACCATATCGCCTGATCACGTACTTGGTAGGAAGCTTAATATATTTCTGGTTGGTGATGGCATAATTGACCGTGTCCATAGCCACGTCGATCTGGCCGGTGGTCGGAGTGGTTACCAGGTCTAAAACTTCACCTTCACCGGCATAATCAATCCTGTTATTCAAGCCGACAGTTTGAAACCTTTTAATATCTATGCCTGTTTTTCTTAATGAATCAATCGATAGGTTTTTCTGGAAGAACGACCACAAGCGGGGGTCTTCTGCACCTAATCTCCACAATGCAACGCCACCGGTTGCCCAATCGTCCGCTTTACGGATCACATTAAAATTGGTAGCCGCATCGGTAAAATATACGGTATGTTCCAGGCTATCCAGGTCGAAATAAGTATAATGTAAATTAGCTGAAGAGGTGTTGTAAGTGATCTTACTTTTATTTTCCTGTGCAAAGGATACAGCCTGCTGATAACTTATTGATTTACCTGCGCTGTTTTCAGGCCAGTCATAGCCTCCACCCTGTACTGTTAAAATAACTTTCTCACTTGGAATCTTTGTGCATACATTATCCAGTATCTCCTCTACCCAGTGCTGGTTGGAAAGATCCCCCGGATTGCTATCCTCTGTATGTTCATCAATCGCCATAATGAACAGGAAGTCATTATAACGCTGTAGCCTGACCAGGTCATACTGCTCATCCTCGGGCCAGGCGTTGGTAGTTACTAAATAACCTTGCGGATGAAGAATTTCGTAAAGCTCCTTCTCGAACTCAATATAGTTCTTGTCATTACGATCCTTAATATTATCCAGTTCGAGGTTAATGCCCTGGAAGTGATATTTGGCTAATTGTTTGGCAACGCTATTGATGAAAGTAGCGCGCAATTGTTTGTTTTTTATGATGCGGTAAACATCCTTGGTATCAAAACCCCCTTTTACAGCGCTATAATTGATATAATTGGAAATGGATACAATAACCGGTTTCTTATATTTCTTATTCAGGTTGGTAAGGCCAGTATCTATTTTGGCAGTAATTGTATCCTTGTTTGGGGTGATAGTGAAGCCTTCGGTTACTACCATGTCAAGCCGGCTTATATGGTCAACAAGCGAGGTATAGGCCTGGGGCTCCCAGGCGCGGTAAAAGGCTGCATTGATGCGATCTTTATTATTGGGATGTTTGAGCTGGTGCTTTTTTAAATTACGTTTTAGTACACCAATTTTTTCTGTATCTATCCTGAAGCTTTTAAACTTAGTTGATTTTTTTAAGAGCTCTAACTCCTCTTTGGTCAGTTTTTTTGGAGCCGGGTTTAAGTTGGGTAAACTTGGGTATTGTTTGGATGTAACAGTGATGGCCGCGGCAACAACAGCAGCTGCAAGTACGATCAGTAAGAATCGGCTAAGCCATTTAAACCGTGTCCACCTGCCGGGGGTATCAGCTTGAAAAACCTGTTTTTCGGCCATTAAGATCTAATATTCTTAAAAGTATAATCGGTATTGTGATAAGTGTTTATTTATCTGATTCAGGTGCTTCAATTTTTGAAAAATCCACCCCGCATTTACAGTTTGTACCGCATCCGCTTTTGGCTGTAAGGCTTTTATAAACCAAACGGCCAACGTAAACGATGGCAGCAACAAAAAGTAAAATCACTATGATCAATTGAATATTCACGTCACAAATTTAATACATTTCTAATCTATATACGAATATACAACCTTAATAGTATAAGGTTTTACTTTCGCATGAACGCCACGGTACCGCCCACCCAGTCAAAATCTTTATTATAGCGTACGCCGATCATTTTGCCTTTGCTTAAACGGCCCAGGTTAATTGCCAGGGTGGGTTTGCTTTCCCCGTCGGGCCATAGGTAAAGCAGGCGTATTTCTACTTTCACACCTCCATCGGGTGATTGCACTACAGGTTCATAATTTACTTTTCGCTGTAATATCCAGTTCTCAGGGTCCTTAATATTGTCAATATACTGTGGTTTGATATCTATAATTACCCCTTGCCCGGCAAATGAAAATAAGGGCTTCAGTACATAATTTTCAAGGTCGGCAGGAATATTTTTCACATGGTTCAAAAATTGGGTTTCAGGCACATAGTCGCCTTTTAAAAAAGGCATGGTAAACTTGCTGATGCGGTAAAACCAGTTTGGGTGTGTGATCCATTCCACATCAAATGCCTTCCGTATATCGACCACCTTGTTGAAAATATCCGGGTCGCTTTCTATCTCATCAAATATCAGGCGATTGTATATTCTTTTTATTGGTTTTAATATGCCGTTTGCTTCATAAAAAAGCTTGCCATCTTTTTCGATCAGGTCGCCCAGAGAAACTACCGCAATACCGATGTAATTTTGGGTAATGTAAAAATCAACAGCCGTTTTTTGTTCAGGAGCATTTACATCCATCAATACCACCTCATCAGGCTGATAAGGACCAATGATGGTTTTCCGTAATAGATTGAGGTATTCGTCACGTTCAATGCCGTTAAAATAAACGGTCCAATTATCGGGTATGTCAAAAATATCCCGGTAATGGTCGCCCTGGTAAACCTGGAAGCCATAAAGCGATGGAAAGCCCTGTAATTCTATCAATTTTGGAACGATATGGTTATGCTCATCACGGCAAACACCAAAGTCAAGAGCGATAAAATGCGGATGGTCGTTTTCATTGGCAACGCGCCACTTATCAGGAATGGCCCTTTCGGTTAATTGTTTAAAATCAGGCCGAAGGATCACATTGATGATATCTTCCCCCGCCGCCAGTAATTTATCCCGGAAATCATCTGTAAGAAAAATAGGCGTTTCTGCGACCCGGAAAGGTATCGGGTTTTTTAATCCATCATTTAATGAATCTAAAAGCTGACTGTATTTGTCTGCTGTAAAGTTATCGTTGAATGCTTTCCTGGCTGATGGATCCATAGTTAGGCAAAATTTAAATTCTAAAAACTAAATTCTAACGTGCACGTCATTGCGAGGAACGAAGCAATCTCTACATAGGCAAGTCGGTTATGCAAGTTGTACACCTTTCTATTCGCTCTGTACAGCATAGAGATTGCCACGCTACGCTCGCAATGACAGTGTGATTAAACTTTACACCTCCTGCAAACTCAAAACCGCCTGGTCCAAAAAGTTTGGAATAACGGTGTTTTGCGTATGCATTATTTTATCCGGGTCTTCCAGGCGCTCCAGCATCTCGTTATATTTATCCAGGCCATGTTCGCCCACCACCTCGTTTTTCTTGTCTTCTTTTGACAAATAAGCCTGCATCCCTATGGCATCGGCTTCAGGATGGAACTGTGTCGAAACAAAATATTCATTAAAACGGATGGCCATCATTGCACGGGGCAGGTTAACATGCGGGCGTTCCTTTTCTATAGCAAGCAATTGCATACCCAGATCGACAAAGCGTTTTTCATTTGGGTGGATCACCTGCCAGACGCGCGAATCAACGGCGTAGAACGGATCGGCAAGCCCATCAAAAACCGGGTCGCTCAAACCAGCCTGCGTTTGATGAACAGGCAATACCCCAAATGAAGGTGAACGACGTGTATTGATCTCGCCCAGTTGATATTTGCGGCACATCAGCTGAAAAGAATGGCAAACAAAAAAAGCATGCTTCTTTTGGGGATGGTTAGACAGGTTATGGTCTTCCAATTGGTCCACCAGGTTGAAATATACTTTTTCCCAGGGTGTACCCTCAGTGATCAACGGATCACCGGGACCGCCACTGGAAATGTAAATGTCGAAATCCTTATAGTTTGGTGCCTCACATTTCCCGCGCACATCAAATATCTCAAAGCTCAGATTTAACTGGTGCTTTGCTTTATACCGGTTCAAAATATCCTGGAAACCGCGCATGCCCTCGTTGGCGATACCATCATACAGGTCTAATATGGCTACTTTTATTTGCGGTTTGTCTGTCGTCATTATTATCAAATACCCTTTAAAGTTTGTGAGGTGATATAATCCACCACATCCGCAAAGTTACTATTTTGTTGGTAAACTGCCAGTTGCCTGTCGGCGCCTGTGCCGTGCTCCAGTATTTTGTGTACGTATTGCAGGTCTTCGCGGCAGCCTAATTCGTCTACCACATCATCTACAAAATCCAATAATTCCAGCACCAAAGCCCGTGTGTTTACTTCCATTTCCTTACCAAAATCGATCATTTTACCATCGATACCATAACGTGCAGCGCGCCATTTGTTTTCGTTGATCAGGGCGCGGTTATAGGTCATGAATGACATATTTTGCAGCCTGAGCTTGTACAGCTTAGCACACAAACATTGGAACAGCGCCGTAAAAGCCATGGTCTCATCAATCAGCATCGGGCAATCGCATATCCTGAATTCAATGGTTTCAAAAAATGGATGCACCCGGATATCCCACCATATTTTCTTTGCGTTGTCGATACAATTGGTTTTTACGAGCAATTTGATATAACGGTCGTATTCTTCAATGCTGTTAAAATAATCAGGTATACCTGTACGGGGAAATTTATCAAATACCTTAGTGCGGAAAGATTTAAAACCTGTATTCCGCCCTTCCCAAAATGGCGAGTTGGTTGATAAGGCATACACGTGCGGCAAAAAATAACGCACCTGGTTAGCAATATGTATAGCCAGATCGCGCGATTGTATACCCACATGTACATGCAGCCCGAAGATCAGGTTTGAACGGGCTGCCTCCTGCATCTCGTCTACGATCTCAAAATACCTCGGATGATCGGTGATTAACTGGTGCTGCCAGTGCGAAAAAGGGTGTGTTCCGGCTGCACCTATACGTAAACCAAGTTCACCTGCCAGTTGGGCAACGGTACCGCGAAGTTTACCCACTTCCTTACGTGCTTCATCGGTATTGCGACAAATGTGTGTGCCTACTTCTACCACAGCCTGGTGCATTTCGGCCTTTACCTGGTCCTCGTGTATTTTTTGTGCGCCTTCTACAATTTTTTGCTCATGCGATTTCAGTTCCCTGCTTACAGGGTCTATCACCATGAATTCTTCTTCAACACCTAAGGTAAATTCGTTCATAATTGGTTAGGTTTATACTTTATCATCAAGTAATGCCGTCCGCCTACTGGCGGATCGGCATCCCACAGGACATTTGATCGACATGCTGTCTACTTAGCAAGTGAGATGCCGAAATAAATTCGGCATGACGGAATATTATTTTTTTACAGTCTTTTTAGAAGCGGGAACCTTTTTGGGAGCCACTTTTTTTATCGTCCTCTCCGCAGTAATGGCATGATTTATTTTACCTGTTTCTGCCTCCTGTTTACCAGCTTTCTTTTCAATTTTTTTCTCTGATGATAAAAGATCCTCTTTTGCTGCAGACGTTTTTACATATTCGCCCCAGGTTAAATTATCCATGCCATCTTTTTGCTTTTTAGCACGTTCAATGGCATAATCGGCTGCAGTTTCAACCACCCAGTCAAAATTTTCCTGGCCTACGCTGGTCACCTCGGCATCCGGGGCAGGGTTGCAGAAGTCGATGGCATAAGGCACACCGCCGCGTATCGCAAATTCTACTGTATTAAAATCATAGCCTAAATATTTATTCAGCTTGATCACATAATCTTTTACGGTTTCCAGCAATTTCTTTTCTGCCGGGGCTTTGCCGTGTTCATAACGCAGGTGGTGCGGATTGCGCGGCTCATACTGCATAATGCGCACATGCTTGCCGCCAATGCAATAACAGCGGAAGTAGTCCTCAAAAATGATCTCCTCCTGCAGCATCATTACATATTGCTTGGTTTGATCGTATTTGCCCCACAGGTCGTCCAGACTGTTGATCTGGTAAACCTCTTTCCAGCCGCCGCCGTCAAACGGTTTCATATAGGCCGGGAAGCCCACATAGTTAAATATGCCTTCCCAATCCAGCGGGTAGGCCAGGTTGCGGAACGAATTATCAGTGGTATCGTTAGGCAATTCCTTCGATGGCAGGATAACCGTTTTCGGTACCGGTACGCCGATTTTTACGGCCAATGCATTATTGAAGAATTTCTCATCGGCGCTCCACCAGAAAGGGTTATTGATCACCGCAGTGCCGCAAATGGCTGCGTTTTTCAACGTGGCGCGATAAAACGGTACATCCTGCGATATACGGTCGACGATCACCGCATAATCCAGTGGCTCCGCCTGCATCACCTTGTCGATGCGTACAAACTCTGCCGATATATTTTTTTCTGCCTTCTGGTTGATGCGCTCAACAAAAGCATGTGGAAATGAACTTTCCTGACCGAAAAGGATGCCTATTTTTTTCATGGTAATATGTTTTAAATTCTAAGTTCTAAATCCTAAAAGGCCTGTCTCAAATCTCATATCTAACTAACTAATTGTGGACAGGTAATGCGGGAACATCGCCCGCCACATAGGCCAGTCGTGATCTCCTATGCCACGCACATCCAGCCAATGATTAATATTTTTTTGGCGCAAAATGTTTGACAGCCGATCGTTATCCCCCCTGCAAATATCATGTTCGGCTGTACCCAGGATGATGTTCATCTGCCATAGCTCCCACTTGTCGCTGCCGGGCAGGTAATCGGGCGGATTATTATAAAACACGTCGTCGCTATAAAAGCCGTCCATAAACTGTTTCACGTCAAACGCCCCGCTCATGCTGAAGATATGCCCTGTACTTGCCGGATGCTTTAATCCAAAGTTGACCGCATGATAGCCGCCAAAGCTGCAACCTGCGGTGGCTATTTTACCAACGCCGGTTTCGTGCATGGCCCAGGGCGCCAGTTCCTCATACAGCATTTTATCGTAAAAATTATAATTGCGGGCCCTGTCACCCGGTGATATGCCTTTATTATACCAGGTGAGCCAGTCAAAACTATCCGGGCAATAGATCTTTACCAAACCTTCATCAACAAACCATCTGACAGACTCAATCAAACCTTCATCCTTATTCTGATGATATCTGCCCTGCGAGGTGGGGAATAAAATTACCGGGTAGCCGCGGTCGCCAAATACCAGCATCTCCACATCGAGGCCCAGGTTATGCGAGTACCATCTGTGATATTTTTCGGTCAAAGTGATTGGTGTTTTTAAGTACTGTAAGTTAACTGCTTTGATTTAAAAAGACAAGATTCTGTCAATTTATTCCACAAATACGACTTAAGTAAATGGATAAACTTACTTTTGCGACTTTATAATAAATTGATTTGAAGATGTATTGGAGTTGGAACGTGACCGAAATGGAAATAACAGAACAAGTAATCACCATAGTTTCTGAACCGCTGAAGCGGGAAGTGACCATCACTTTGCTGATGCCCGAAAGCTATGAACGGTCGGAGCCGCTTAACCTGTTATTATTGAACGACGGGCAGGAAGCAGAGAATTTAAGGCTAAAGGAATCACTGGAAAGTTTATATAATACCTATCGTATTAAACCTGTTTTAGTTGCGGCTATACATGCCGGCGACGAACGCATACAGGAATACGGCACCGCCGGTAAACCCGATTATAAACAGCGTGGCTCAAAAGCTGCAGCTTATACCAAATTTGTTGTTACCGAATTATTGCCCCTTATTAAAAAGGAAACAGGCATATCTGATTTTGATACCACCGCCTTCGCAGGTTTTTCATTGGGCGGATTATCCGCTATGGATATTAGCTGGAACCATCCCGAATTTTTTAATAAAGTGGGAGTGTTCTCTGGTTCTTTCTGGTGGAGGAGCAAGGAGTTGGGTAAAGGCTATACCGATAATGACCGCATTATGCACAACATTATTCGCAATACTGTTGCTAAGCCCGGTTTAAAATTCTGGCTGCAAACGGGCACCAATGATGAAACCGCCGACAGGAACATGAATGGCATCATTGATTCTATTGATGATACTGTCGACCTGATCAAGGAACTGGAAAATAAAGGCTATACCCGGCCGGGTGATATACAATACCTCGAAATAGTTGGCGGCGCGCACAACCCGGCTACCTGGGCCGATGCCATGCCTAAGTTTTTGGTGTGGGCATTTGGGAGGTAATTTCAGCATCCATTAAGAAGGCATAAAGATCAAAAACGCACATTCCCTGTATCGAAAGCGTACGGAGATATGTTGTAATTCTGTATAAAACTCTGATTATAAGCTAATTGATTAATTGGCACGTGTTTGGGAATTTATTGGCAGTATTATGTAATTTGTTAATCAAATAATAAAGCAACCAATGAAGAATTTCAAAATGCCAAGACTCATAGCTCTGCTAACCGTGATCCTGCTTTCCGCAAGTTTAGCGACCCGTGCCCAGGAAGGGTACAAATATGTTCCTGAATCGAAAGAGCTGTACAACAAGATTGTACACATGGATAGCGTACTTTTTAACGCCTATAACAGTTGCGACTTGGAGACGCAAGGGAAGATATTTTCGGATAACCTGGAGTTTTACCACGATAAAGGCGGCTTAACCACTTCAAAACAGGACCTGCTGGATGCCATCAAAAGAAACATTTGCGGCAAGGTGACCCGTGTGCTTGTGCCGGGAAGTATAGAGGTTTACCCCATAGCGAACTTTGGGGCAGTAGAAATAGGCCTTCACCGCTTTATCAATCACCAGGAAGGCAACTCCTTGTCGAAGCCGGATAAATTTATCTGTGTGTGGAAGCAAACGGGAGACACCTGGCAGGTAACGCGGGTGATAAGCTTGCATTAAGGGGTTAGTCGCAATACGTCATCCCTAACTTGTTTCGGAAATCCACAGAGCAGGTCGACGTCATGCAGGCTACTCAGCATGTGAGGTGCTGAAACAAGTTCAGCATGACGTGCTTTGGTTTAGATTTACTGCCGCTATCAACTGCCACCGCTACTCAATTCTTGATTGCCATTGTTAACCTTTTATCATTATTCCTTTAATAGTCAGGCAACCACTTCCTAATCTGATTAATAAAGCCTATCTTTGCGCCAAATTTAGGAGCGGCATTTTCATGCAAAAAATCAGAAATATAGCGATCATCGCACACGTTGACCACGGTAAAACTACGCTGGTTGACAAAATCTTACATAGTTGCGCCATTTTCCGTGAAGGACAGGAAACCGGCGAATTGATACTGGATAACAACGACCTGGAACGTGAACGAGGGATTACCATCGTATCAAAAAACGTTTCGGTAATGTATAAAGATGTTAAGATCAACATTATTGATACTCCTGGTCACGCCGACTTTGGCGGTGAGGTAGAACGTGTATTGAAAATGGCTGACGGCGTTTTATTATTGTGCGATGCTTTTGAGGGCGCTATGCCTCAAACCCGTTTTGTAACTCAAAAAGCATTGGCTTTAGGTTTAAAACCTATTGTGGTTGTAAATAAGGTTGATAAAGAAAACTGCCGCCCCGAAGAAGTTTACGAACAAATATTTGAATTGTTCTTCAACCTGGAGGCTACTGAAGATCAACTGGATTTCCCGGTGATCTACGGTTCATCAAAACAAGGCTGGATGAGTACCGACTGGAAAACACCAACCGAAGATATTTTCCCGTTGATGGATGCTATATTGGCTAATATTCCGCCGGCACCAATTGCAGAAGGTACTTTGCAGATGCAGATCACTTCATTGGATTACTCGTCTTTTGTGGGCCGTATCGCTATCGGTCGTGTAGCCCGTGGGACTATCAGAGAAAATATGCCCGTATCGTTGGTAAAACGCGATGGCACAATACAAAAATCAAGAATAAAGGAGCTTTACACTTTTGAAGGATTGGGTAAAGTAAAAACATCATCTGTAAGCTCGGGCGATATTTGCGCTGTAGTTGGTATTGATGGGTTTGATATTGGCGATACCATCGCTGATTTCGAAAATCCGGAACAACTGGCCGTTATCAAAATCGATGAGCCTACCATGAATATGCTCTTCACCATCAACACTTCACCGTTTTTTGGTAAGGAAGGCAAATTTGTTACCTCACGCCACCTGCGCGACAGGTTGCTGAAGGAAATGGAGAAAAACCTTGCCTTAAAGGTGATCGAAACGGAGTCGCCGGATTCATACCTGGTTTATGGCCGTGGTATCCTGCATTTATCGGTATTGATCGAGACCATGCGTCGTGAGGGATATGAATTACAGGTAGGTCAGCCGCAGGTTATCATCAAAGAAATTGACGGCGTTAAATGCGAGCCTATCGAAACGCTGATCGTTGATGTACCGGGAGAAGTTGCCGGTAAGGTAATTGAACTGGTAACACAACGTAAAGGCGACCTGCTGGTGATGGAACCAAAAGGCGATCTGCAGCATTTGGAATTTGATATTCCTGCACGCGGTATCATAGGCTTGCGTAATAACGTATTGACTGCTACAGGCGGCGAGGCTATCATGGCTCACCGTTTTAAAGCATACGAACCATGGAAGGGTACTATCCCCGGCCGTTTAAATGGTGTTCTGGTATCAATGGATACGGGTAAAACCACTGCCTTTGCTATTGATAAATTGCAGGACAGGGGCCGTTTCTTTATTGATCCGGGTGTGGATATTTACGAAGGACAGGTTTTGGGTGAGCACATCCGCGATAACGACCTGGTAATCAACCTGACCAAAGGCAAGCAGTTAACCAACATGCGCGCATCAGGCAGTGATACCAACGTGCGTATTGCACCGGCCATTAAGTTCTCGCTGGAAGAATCAATGGAATATATCCAGGCTGATGAATATATTGAGGTTACCCCACAAAGCATCCGTATGCGGAAAATATACCTCAACGAGAACGAACGAAAAGTAAATGCTAAGAAGTTTGTGAATCAGTAAGATATTGCTAATTAATTTAACGGCCTCATTGTGAATAGCATTGGGGCCGTTTTTTTTAAATATTGTTTTTTTGGAATAGTATTTGTATATCTTTGGAACAAAATCCAAACCTTATCAAATTTTATGAAAAAACTATTCCTTATGTCACTGCTTTTTTTAAGCGTGGCTCTATTGGTCTCGTCATGTGTAAAGGACGTTAAAACTGAACCCGACCATTCAGTACAAATCAACTTTAATAATGCAACGCTTGAATCCGGAATGACCAGGCAATTGGTTTGCAAAAATTATTCGGCTACGGATCTTACCTGGACCTCGTCAGACTCAACTGTTGCAGCTGTAAACGTAACCGGTATGATAACCGCCCACAAACCGGGTACTGCCACTATCAATGTAAAAAGTAAAGCCTATGCGGTTTCTGCTACTTGTACGGTAACTGTTGTTCAGGCTAAAGCAACTGATGTTGGTGTAGGTGCTGATGGCACGGTGTACGTTGTAGGAGATGATAGTGTATCTGTTACCGGTGGCTATAGCATTTATAGAGTTGATAGCTGCGGTTGCAGACATAAATTACCTGATGTTGGGGCAATCAGAGTCGCTGTGTCGCCACAGGGAGTTCCCTGGGTGGTTAGTAAAACAAACCTGATATTCCGTTATAATAGTAACACCAAGGCCTGGGATCAGATGCCGGGTACGGCTACTGATGTCGGCATTGGCGCTGATGGCTCGGTATTCATAATAGGTACCGAATTTGCTACCGTAACTGGTGGAAATATTATTGAGAAATGGAATGGCTCGGGTTGGAACAAAATGCCGGATTGTGCAGGCGTGCATATCGCTGTTGATCCGCATGGAACTCCATGGGTAGTTAATAAATCGAATATCGTTTTCCAATACGGCGGTACTTATTTGTGGAACCCTATTTTCGGAATAGATGGTAATGATATTGGTATCGGTGCTGATGGTTCTGTGTATGTAACAGGTAAAGACTCTGCATCAGCCACCTATAATCCGCCAATATATAAACTTCAAGGTGGTTCTGTTTGGTCACAAGTACCAGGCATTTCAGGAACCAGCATTTCAGTTGATCCTAAAGGAAGGCCATGGTATATCGACAAACAAGGCATATTACATAAACCATAAAACTAAGTGATTATATGAGATAAAGTAAAATGCCCGGAGGTTCTCCGGGCATTTTATCTTGATTTACCTGGTGAATAATTTATTTAAAAATGAATAGAATTAAATATTAAGATTTCGGTAGATCAAGTTAGAAGCATTAGTTGCCCAAGGATGACCCATCCAATCAACGGCTATGTTTACTCCTGCTCCCGATGCGGTGTCAGTCCAGCCGGTGCCATTCCATTTCGAAATGCGGTAGCCGCCGGTTGAAGAAACCAGCGTGGTACCAACAATGTATATACTACTACCAATACTTCCGCCTGCTCCTATATCGGTGGCGGTGCCAGGCATTTGAGTCCAATTGCTTCCATCATATTTAAATATTGAATTTGATTTATTTACTACCCACACATATCCGGTGGCGTCAACAGTTATTTTTACACCTGAGCCCCCTGGTATAACAGTCCAGGCAGTTCCATTCCATTTTACCACTTGATAACCTCCGGCAGTAGTTGTGGTATTAATCGCATAAACTATACCGTTGGCACCTATACCTATATCCGTACCGGTACCAGGTAATAGCGTCCAGGTGCTACCGTTATATTTGTATATTAAATTTGATTTATTAACTACCCATGGATTTCCGTCGACATCAACAGCGATTCTAACACCGGCTCCCCCTGGTACGACATTCCAGGTAGAATTAATGCTATCCCATTTTACCACCTGGTTACCCGTGGTAGATGTTACCAATGTTGTATTGATTGCGAAAATCACATGATTGTTACCTATACCAATACCAATGTCTGTTCCGGTACCAGGCAACTGCTGCCAGTTATCCGATGAAGGAACCGGAGCCAGGCTTTTGTTTGATGCGACTGAATTTCCTTTCGATAGATTGGTGTTTTCTTTTGTACACGCGGTGAAGAGACCCGCGATCAATATTGCCGGCAAGGCAATGCTTAAGACTTTTTTCATAAGAATTTAAGGTTTGAGGTAAATCGGCACAAGTATAAGTAACTAAATAAATTATTGCTAAATTTTTATGTTAATTATTTGTTAATATTTAGATATGCCGGCGCGATATGAATCCAATTATTTATCGGTCTATGAACTGAGCTCTTATTTAGTATGTTAAGTATTCATACATTTGCAGCAAACTATGCGCATACCAGGTATCCCGGGATTTGATCAGGAAGCACTCGAGAAGTATTTTAAAAATACAGGCGCATTATTTATTGGCCGTGTCGGGAGCCTGGTCATTAAAATGATTGTTGGGATCAGTGTAGCCAATTACCTCGGCAGGGGAAGTAATGGTATCCTCGCGGGTGGTACAGTATACATCTATTTCTTTTCAGCTATAGCAACCTTAGGTCTCGATCAATTTATTGTTAAGGAGCTGCATGCTTTTCCTGATAACCGCGACCAGATATTAGGTACATCCTTTTGGATGAAAGTATTTGCAGGCTTTTGTTGTATACCACTGATCTGGGCAGCTTTTCACATCTACCCGGCAAAGGGTACCCCGTATAGTTACGTATTTATTCTGTCCTTTATCGGCGTTATCCAGGCTTTTACGGTAATTGATTCGTACTTCCAGTCGCAGGTGAAGTCGAAGTATATCATGCAAGTGCAGATCGTAGGGAACCTAATATCTGCGGCCGTCAAGATTGCGCTGATCTTCGCCAAAATGCCGCTGGTTTGGTTTGTTTATGCTTATGCCTTCGATTTTGTTCTGATCTCAGTCGGGTATTATTTCACTTACCAACGGACGGACAGGAATATCTTCAGCTGGACCTATGATTCAGTATTAGCAAAAAAATTACTGAGTTATTCCTGGCCATTGATCATTTCGGGCATTATGGTAGCATTATATATGAAGATCGATGCGATTATGCTCCAAAACATAAAAGGGGTGAAAGAAGCAGGCGCTTATGACACAGTTGCAAAGTTAAGTGAGGCATGGAATTTTGTGCCGTCAGTTATAGTAACTTCATTATTCCCGGCCATATTAAATGCCCGGCGGGACGATATGGACAGGTATAAAAAACGAATACAACACCTGTATGATCTGATGGTTTACCTGAGTGTGCCTGTGGCAATTGTGATTACATTCGCATCGCCGTTGATCTACAAACTTTTTAAACCGGAATATGCTTATGCTGCACCTGTATTATCGGTGCATATTTGGTCGGGCGTATTTGTGTTCCTGGGTGCGGCCAGCGGGCAATACTTAATTGCCGAAAATTACAACAAATTAACCTTTGTACGTACCGGTTTTGGTGCGATAGTAAATATACTCCTTAACCTGCTGCTGATACCAAAAATGGGGATGATGGGTGCGGCTATTGCTACTTTAGCAGCTTATGCCAGCGCAACATTTTTTATTTTGGTTATACCAAAAGTAAATCAACAGGGATTAATGATGTTTAAATCATTATTTTTAATTTCGTTATTTCAGAAAATTAATAAACGTTGAGCAAAATTTCATCACTGCTGAGGGTTGTGTCACAACCTAAAAGACTAAAGTCATTATTGTCATTTAATCATAAAGGATACCTTCATGATATTGGCTGGTTCAAAGCTTTTGATAGCAGATCGCCTGTGGATGAATACGGAGATCCCATCCCATGGGTCACTTATTCATTTATTGATTTTATCAAAGGAAGGTTAAATAAACAGCATACCGTTTTCGAGTTTGGATCAGGTAATTCCACTTTCTTCTATGCTAAATATGCAGGAATAGTGGTTTCGGTTGAACATGATAAAAATTGGTATGATAAAATAGTGAGTAAGAAGCCCGAAAATTCAGAAATGATATTTTGTGAATTAACCCGGGGAGGAGATTATGCTAATATGCCTGTTAAACTGGGAGAGAAATTTGATATGATCATTGTTGACGGGCGCGACCGGGTGAATTGCTGCATGCGTGCAATAGATGCGTTGTCGCCAAATGGGGTCGTTGTTTTGGATGATTCCGAAAGGGAGAAATATAAACCGGCGCTCGAGTTTTTTGCAAATAATGGTTTTAGGCAAATTCCATTCAGCGGAATTTCTCCGGGTTTGTTTTACCTTAAATCTACTTCGGTTTTTTACAAGGATGATAATTGTTTAGGCCTATGAAGAAAGGTATACTCTGCTATTTTCTATTCCTGGTGTTTTTCTTCCTAATGAGCTCCTATGCCAACGCGCAGTATTTTAAGCCTGTATGGGTAAATGATATTGGTGGAACCGGTGACTCAAAAGCTTCCAATATTGCAGCGGATAATAACGGGAATATCTATATAAGCGGGTATATTCGGGGAACAGTAACATTTAATTTGAAAGAAGGAGGCACCAAAACGCTTACTTCAAATGGTGATGCTGATATCTATGTGGCCAAGTATAGCATTGCCACAGGAAATTATATATGGGCCTTTAGTATAGGCGGCCCGGCCCTTGAACAGCCAAATAGTATGGCAGTTGATAACGCCGGGAATGTATTAGTTACCGGTCAATTTCAATCAACTGTTAATTTCAATCCTGCGGGGAGTTTTCCATTAACACCAAACGGTTCAGATGATGTTTTCGTTGCAAAATATACCTCCAACGGAAATTTTTTATGGGCCATTAGCATGGGGGGCAGCGATATTGACAGGGGACACTATGTCGTAACCGATAATCAAAATAATGTATTTATTACCGGAAGCTATACGGGGGCGATCGATGTGGACCCATCAGCGGCAACCAGTACATTGCCTAACCAGGGATCTTTAGCCGGTTTTTTTGCCAAGTACGATGCGAACGGCAATTTTGTATGGGCACATCCGCTTGGCGTACTATTAAGTCCGGCGGACCTTGTAAATCTTACGATTGACAAGACCACCAACGACGTGGTGGTTAACGGGGGCTTTTCCGGGAATGTAGATTTTAGTTATAGTGGCCAACCCGCTGCTACATTTAATAGCCCGGCTACATCCAATTTTATCGCACGTTATGACAATAATGGAGCTTATAAGTGGGCCAAATATTTACCGGGTTCAGGTAACGGAATTTTATCATCTTTAAAAATTGACAATCAATCTAATATTATTATAACCGGCTATTTCGGGGGGCAATTTTATCCCAGCGGCCCAACTGGCAGCCCAATTTCTTCACAGGGAACCAGTGATATATTACTTGCAAGTTATAAGGCAGATGGTACTTTAAACTGGGCGGAGAATTTTGGCAGCAGTAGTAGCGATGCTGCTTCAAGGTATGTGTGTGTAGATGCAAATAATAATATATACATTACAGGATATTTTACGGGTTCAGTAAGTATAGACCCGACCTTGAGTGATGGAGTGCTTACTAATAATACCGGGGGCAGGTCGGTTTTAATTGCCGGGTTTTCATCAGCAGGCAAAGCGTTGGCCGCCGGGGCATTTGGCAGCAGCGGCTCGTCAAACCTGGGTTATGAAATAGCTGCTGTAAACAGCGATGTTTATGTTGCAGGAGCATTTAGTCAAACGGTAGATTTTGATACAGGTAGTTGCCAGACTGATAATTTTACCTCAATAAATAGTACATCAGATAGTTTTCTTGCCAGCTTTTCAATAGCAAGTTCGGGCCCTATCACCAACAATGTTATTACGGCGCCTGCAATCGCATCTTTCTGTGCCAATGGCGACCCTGCAGCAATTACAGCCAGCACGCCCTCCGGCGGAAGTGGTACTTATACCTACCAATGGCAGAGCTCGCCGGACAATGTCACTTTTACGGATATACCGGGAGCAACTTTAATAACTTACGATCCACCAGCGATCAGTGCAACAATATATTACCGGCGCGTTGTATCAAGCAGTTGCGCCCAACCTGTAAATAGCAATGCTATTAGCATAACAGTACAGCCAGGCCTGGCAGGCAATGCCATAACCGCACCCGCAATAACCGCTTTTTGTGCTATCGGCGATCCTGCTGTTATTACAGGCGGTACGGCGACCGGCGGCGATGGTACTTACGTTTACCAATGGCAAAACTCTGCCGATGGTACAACTTTTACAGATATACCAGGCGCCGCATCTGTAAATTATGATCCGCCTGTATTAAACGCAACAACTTATTACCGCCGTACAGTAACATCGGGTGCTTGCCCTACGCCATTGATAAGTAATGTTGTTACCATATCTGTATTTCCGGTTGTGGCAAATAATGCGATAACTGCGCCCGCTGTTACATCTTTCTGTTCAAACGGTGATCCGGGAGCTATTATTGGGAGCACCCCAACTGGAGGTAACAATACTTACATTTACCAATGGCAAAGCTCTACCGATGGTACAATTTTTAACGACATTGCCGGCGCGACTGCTAAAGATTATGATCCGGCCGGATTAAATGCAACGACTTATTACCGTCGTACAGTAACCTCTGGTTGCGCCACGGCACTAATAAGCAGCCCTGTTCAAATCGAAGTAATACAGCAGTTGCCCGCACCTGTAGTTAGTGTGGGCGCCACGACAACATCGAGCGTAACCTTTCAATGGGATGCTGTAAGCGGTGCAACAGGTTACCAGGTTAGCATTGATAATGGGCTAACTTTTACTGATCCGAGTTCGGGAAGCAATGGTTTAACCCATACTGTTTCCGGTTTACAAGCGCAGCAGAGTGTTACTATAATTGTACGTGCAGTCGGAAATTCTTCCTGCGCCTTAAGCAGTAATTCAACCGCAGTAACCGGAATAGCTGCCAGTCCTTTAGGGGATCAGATTTTTGTACCTAATGCATTTACGCCAAATGGCGATGGGAGAAATGACATTGTATATGTTCACAGCGCGAATATAAAGAGCCTGAAGTTTTATATATATGACCAATGGGGGGAATTATTGTATACTTCACTTAACCAAACTAGCGGTTGGGATGGCACCTATAAAGGGACCAAAGAACCCGTAGGGGTATATGTTTATTATTTAGAGGCTGTAATGAATGATGGGCAATGGGTGAATAAGAAAGGAACGATTACTCTTTTAAGGTGAAAAAATCAAGGTTAACGATATTGATAGCTGTATTGCTGCAACTAGGGGCAATAAATGTACTGAGAGCGCAGATTGATCCGCATTTTTCCCAGTATTATGCATATCCTTTATGGCTTAATCCTGCTTTAACTGGTGTGGTTGACGGCGATATGCGAATTAACCTGAATGCCAAGGACCAATGGGCAGGTATTAGTAATGGGTATAAAACAGGGGCGGTATCAATGGATTTTCGCCCAACCGAAAAGGTTGGTATAGGGTTTAATGTGATCAACCAGGCTGCAGGTACCGCAGGATTCAATTATTTTGCTGCCTATGGGTCATTTGGTTACGGAATAGCGATATCCGAGGATGGTAATCAAAAGCTTCACTTTGGTCTGCAAGCTGGTTTAATAAATCGAAGCTTTGATCCAAGCAAACTACAATTCGATGATCAATATAATCCGATAACGGGTTATGACCCAACGGCGCCCAGCTTTGAAAATTTTGCAACTACAAGCGCTATAGTATTTGATGCAAGTGCGGGTATATTTTATTACGATGAAAACCCCGGGAGCAGGGCTAATTTGTTTGGTGGTGTGAGTATTGCCCATCTCACCAATGCAAAGGATCCGTTTGCTGTTCAAGGAATAAATACCAGGCTACCCATGCGCTATACGCTGCATGGTGGTGTACGTATTAAAGCCTCTGATAATTTTGACATCACGCCACATGCAATATATATCAGCCAGCAAAAAAACCAGATAAAGGCATTAGGAGCATATTCAGAACTTAAGTTTGAGGATGACAAAGGATTGATACTTGGCGCCATGTACCGTATCAATGATGCAGCGGTAGCGGATGTGGGTTATCATGTCAACAGCCTCATTATTGGTGTCAGCTATGATTTTAATACATCCGCGTTAAATGGCGCGACAAGTGGGCAAGGCGGTTTCGAATTGTCAATAAGTTATGTTTTCCGGAAGCATTTGAAAGGCCCCTCACCAATATGCCCAAGGTTTTAGATCCCAAATCATGAGAAACTTATATTTCATATGTTTCATGTTTATGGTACCCCTGGGCGCTTGCGCTCAGTACAGTACTTTTAAAGGTTTGGCTGATAAGGCTTTTGAAAACAAAAACTATTATGAAGCCGCATATTACTATAAACAAATTGCAGAAGGCAAAAAATCTTTACGCGCAAAAATACCTTTCTACTCAGGTGATAAAACAACAAAAGAACAAATTAGCGAGGGCCGCCCTTACATTTATTACCAATTAGCCGAATCCTATCGCTTGTATCAAAATTATCCGGAAGCGGAAAAATGGTATGAAGTGGTCGTCGAAAATTGGGAATCAGATTATCCCCTGACCCGGCTTTGGTACGGAGTATGCTTACGGGCCAATAAAAATTTTGATTTGTCGATAAAACAGCTGCAGCAATTTACTGCCCTTTATAAAGGAAATAAGGCATTTTCTGATTTGGCAAAAAGAGAAATTGAAAACTGCCTGTTTGCCAGGAAACAATACCGGAATCAAACATCAGTTGAGGTCACTAAAATGGAAGGGCCATGGAATGCGGACGGCGGGGATTATTCCCTTGTAAAAAATGCGGGTAGTTATTGGTTCACCTCATCAAGATTTTTGGGAAACAATAAGAAACATTTAAATCGTATTTATAAATCTTCGTTAAGCCCTGTAAATCCAACCGCTGTGAATTTTATCGATGTTGATGATAAAAAAGGTATAGAATACGCAACACCTTCACTTGTTGCTTCAGGCAAAAGAATTTATTTTACAGGATGGTACAAAAAGGGAAATAAAACTGTTTTGGCCATTTATTACAGCGACTTGAGAGGTAATGTATGGTCTGCAGCTAAAAAACTCAACAATAATATAAATGCGGATGGGTTTAATGCACTACAGCCGTTTGTGGCGGGTGATGGCAAACGTTTATTTTTTGTGTCGGATAAACCCGGAGGGTTGGGCGGTTATGATATTTGGGTAAGTACCCTGAATGAAAATGGAGATGCCTTGAACTCAGTCAATTTAGGCAAAGAGGTGAATACATCATCTGATGATGAGGCCCCGTTTTATGATAATTCAACCGGGAGGCTGGTTTATAGTTCAAAAGGGTTTGTTGGACTAGGTGGATTCGACTGTTTTGAGAGTTTTGAAAATAATGGCAAATGGTCGGTACCAGTCAACCTGGGATACCCTATAAATTCGTCAAAAGATGATCTGTATTATTATCCCGATCCTGAGGATAAGAATAAATTTTATATCAGCTCCGATCGTGAATCGGATTGTTGCATGAATTTATTTCAGGGAAGATTTAAACAAAAATTTATCGCAGGGCTATTAACTGACTGTGATACACATAAAGCATTGCCCGGTGTTAAAGTTAGTTTAGTTGATTCGATCTCAAAACAAACTTTAAAGCAATCGGAGACAGGTCAAAATGCCCGCTATATTTTTGAGGCGGCTACCGGGCATTCCTATAACCTGGTATTCGAGAAAGATGGATATTTTGTAAAAACTGTTTCGGTGTCTATGAAAAAAAACGTGGATACGCTATTTAGCCCGGATATTTGCTTGCAGGCCTTTAAGGTTGATGAACCTATAGTCATCAAAAACATTTTATATGATTTTAATATGGCGGATTTGCGGCCGGAATCTAAAATTGCTCTGGATAACATAGTTGATATACTAAATGATAATCCACATATAAAAATAGAATTAGGTTCGCATACAGATTCAATTGGAAACATTGCTTATAATTTCACATTATCTCAACAACGGGCCCAATCCTGTGTTGACTATATAGTCTCAAAGGGAATTGATAAAGGCAGGATTATAGCGAAAGGATATGGTGAAAGCAAACCGTTAGCACCCAACTCCCTTCCGAACGGGCATGATAATCCCGAAGGCAGGCAATTAAACCGTCGTACAGAGTTTACTGTAAAAAGTAAATAAATTAAACTTTATAGAGTTTAAAGGGTTGAATCATCTAAATTTGTCAGTTTAATAAGTTAGGTTAGAAAGCTATACAGATAGTTCTTGCTGTAAGGGTATTTACAGGTTAGACCCATTAGCTATAATTTTTATCTTCTCACATAAATGCAGCAATTTATTACCAGCGATAACGTTAAAACCGCATACGACGAATTTTATCAGAAACATGACGAAGCCTGGCGGATGCTTAGCGCCCGTTACAAAGCGCAGCACATTATGGATGTTTGCAAAGGGCATACTTTTAATAAAGTATTGGAAGTTGGTGCGGGCGATGGGAGCATATTGAAGATATTAGCTGATCAGAATTTTGCGCCTGAGTATCATGCTGTGGAGATATCTGAAAGCGGGGTGGAGCACATCAAAACAAGGGATATTGCGAATCTTAAATCGATACAGGTTTTTGATGGTTATCATTTGCCTTTTGATGATAATAGCTTTGACCTGATCATTCTTTCGCATGTCCTGGAGCATGTGGAGCACGAGCGATTGTTGCTGCGCGAATTGAAGCGGGTAGCTAAATATTGCGTGATCGAAGTGCCGCGCGATTATAAAGCGGGTGTTGATAACCGTATAAAACATTTCCTGGCTTACGGACATATTAATGTATATACGCCGACATCATTACGTTATTTATTGAGAACAGAAGGCTTTGAAATTGAGACTGACCTAACCTCGATGATCGAGCCTGAGGTGACAAGGTTCAATACATATATTAACCAAAAGAAACCAAAGAGCTTTATTACCGATTTGAAGATCAACTCTGAATATGCTGTTAAAAAAGGGTTGGTCAACCTCTTTGGGAAAAAATTAAGCGAACAACTGGCGAATGCCTATACGGTGCTTTGTAAAAAAGCAGAACACCAGGTAGATATATTCTAATTAATTACGATGCAGAATCTGGCCCCCATTGCCTTATTTGTGTATAATCGCCCGGAACACACGCGGCGTACTATCAGCTATCTGCAAAAGAATCAGCTGGCGGAAGAAACGCGCCTGTTTATTTTTTCCGACGGGCCTAAAACTGATGCCGACAAAGCCAAAGTAGAAGAAGTGCGGCAGATGGCAAAAGAAGTAACCGGCTTTAAGTCGGTTAAGGTGATTACCCGGAAAGAGAATTTAGGATTGGCAAATTCTATTATCAGCGGTGTTACCAAACTGGTGAATGAATATGATAAGGTGATTGTTTTTGAAGATGACCTGCTTTCGTCACCATACACCCTGCAATATTTTAACGAGGCACTTACACGATATGCAAACGAAGATAAGGTAATGCACATAGGCGCCTACATGTATGACCTGAAGGATAAAGACTTGCCCGAAACCTTCTTTTACCGTGCAGCCAGCAGCTGGGGCTGGGCAACATGGGCACGTGCCTGGAAACATTTTGAACCGGATATTGATAAGCTAACAGAACAGTTTAGCAAACCTGGTATCCTTAAGTTTTCAATTGAAGGCACCATGAATTTCTGGAAGCAAATGCGCGAGTTTAAGGCCGGCAAAAACAACTCATGGGCCATACGCTGGTATGCCTCCATATTTTTGCAGGATGGCCTTACCCTTAACCCTGCACAATCATTGATAAACAATATTGGCCATGATGGCACAGGCGTACATTCAAACCGCGAGAATATGTACGATGTGCAAATATCAAGGGAGCCTGTCAAATTTTTCCCAACAGAAATAAAGGAAAATGAGAAAGCCTATGCTGCTATACGCTATTTCCTAAGCCGCCGTAAAGGTAACCTGCTGCAAAGAGGGATACGCTTTGTGCGCAAGATACAGGTGAAGTATTTGGTGAAGAAATAACCCTTAAACGTAGAGATGCGATGCATCGCGTCTCTACAAAGGGGTTAATTATTTCAATTGCTTCATGATCTCATCAATAGCCCTGTCCAACTGCGGATCTTTATTCTCCAACCGGTCAGTGAAGCTTGTTTTTACATTGATATCAGGTACCACACCGTTTTTTTCAAGATCCTTGCCATCCAGTGTAAAACAACCCCATGCCGGTATGCGGTAAAATGAACCGTCCACCAATCCGCGGCCGCTGGTGAAGATGATCCATCGGTAGGTTTCAGTTCCGATGATTTTGCCAAGGCCCAATGTTTTAAATCCCTGGGCAGTCATTTCACCGTCACTTAGCGTTTGCTCATTTACCAATAATATGATCGGCTTGCCTGACGGCGCAAAGTTAGGCTGAGGACTTTTCTGTCCGCCGCGGTATTGCCATTGCAGGTAAGGACGTTGTGATAAAAACTGCAACACCTCATCATGTACATTACCGCCCGTATTGTAACGCAGATCGAGGATGAGCGCATCTTTTTTATAGGCATCTTGTACCATATCCTGCAAGAAATCCTGCAAGGCACCCGAGCCCATGTTTTTCATGTAAACATAGGATACCCGGTTATTGCTTTTCTCGGTAACTACTTTGCGATTATTATCTATCCATTCATCATATAGGTCATCTCCCAACTGACCGCTCGACTCAGGGTGAATTTTTACCTGTATCTCTTTGCCTTTGCGGTCGAAGGTTAATTGCAGTTCCTTATCTAATGAGGGTTTGGTGAAGTAAAGATTCCGGTCTTGCTTTTCATCAACAGCGGTACCATTCACCTCTTTCAAACGGTCGCCCGGTTTTACATCGATCTCCGCTTTATCGGCATTGCTATTCTTTAATACCGAGGCTACTTTGTAAGGGTCGTCATTGCTAAATACAATGCCCGTTTCCATGGTACGATAGCGCAGGTTTTTCGTCTCCTC